>Ga0065711_1002399_pt1 | contig 53973 bp, 33 predicted proteins | sample Hoacrofraction12_FD_59098 | JGI IMG/M metagenome (GOLD analysis project Ga0065711, IMG submission 59098) | Hoatzin crop microbial communities from Cojedes, Venezuela - Epithelial fraction 12 v2 (version 2) | ecosystem: Host-associated > Birds > Digestive system > Esophagus > Crop | place...
GGGGCTGGGGGGCGGGGGGGTCACACGGGGGTCCCGCCGCCCGCTGCCGTGCCCGGCGGGGACCGGGGGGCAGCCCCGCACAAAGAGGAGCTCCGGCCGGGGGCCGCCCCGGGGGTTCTCCCGAGCATCCCGCGTCGGTCGTGCCCCGTCTCCCGGAGTCTCCCCCTCGGCAGGCAGCCAGTGCTCCGGCCCGGAGTTTTCCCGAGGTCAGTTTGTCTATGGTGGATATGAAACGCAAAAAAACCCAAACGCCAAACCCCACAGGTCTCCTGCAGCCAGAGAAGTGCCTGCTGGAAGGCAGGGAGGGAGGAAGACGTGATTTGTTTTGGTTCCTACTCTTCCATATCTGTCTCTTTCCTCATTATTCAAGAGTTCGCTTGAGCTGTCAGTATCTCAGAGCAACCCAGCCTCTGATTCATCTCCTAATGCCAGTGATTCTTTCCACTTAATCATTATCTTTAGCAAGGTAAAACCACTCTGGGAAACCTTAAAAATGGAAATAACATTTTGAAGCCAGATGCCTTTCTGTGGTGCCCGATCCCTGGATTGCAAGGTTGGCGTTGCTCCTAGGTAGTACGGTGGAAGGCTAAAAACCTTCACCTGTGTTTACAGTTCCATTTGCTCCCAACACTGTCGTGTGTGTCGAAGGCCTTGAGCTGTGTCAATCCATTTAGTCATTTATATTATCATTAGTTTTCTTCACTTGCTTAAAATTGTGTTCTTGGGGGGGACCAAAAGCACACAAGCCTGCAGTGTCATGCAACTGGTGGCCTAGAACCCTCTGGTCTCCACAAAAATGTGTATCTCCATCAGTCTTACCTGGTCGGATGGCGACGCTGCTCAGAGACCTCCAGAGATCAAACACAAGAGATGGCAGTGAAGTTTCCCCTTGCTCTCTCCCATTCAGTTAGTAGCCCACTTGGTAGAGCTCCTCCCTCGTGACGAAGGGTGGTAGAGCTCTTCCCCCATGACGAAGGGTTGGTGGAGCTCTTCCCCTATGAAGAAGGGTTGGCAGAGCTCTTCCCCTATGAAGGAAAGCTGACTCTGACTCATAAGCACATCCTTCATCCCCGAGGAGGCACCACGGGGCTAGCTGGAAGGCTGGAACAATTTTGAGTTTCTCACACAGAGGGTACCCTGCTCCACATGAATTTCTGCAGTTGGTTGTGCTTTGTGTTGGAGGAGGTAGCAGGAAAGGGAGAGACCCTTAAAGACAGGCTGAATGAGGGTACCGTAATGCACCCAAAGTCATCCCCACCGTGAGAGCTAGGGCACTCTTGGAAGAGGTGTGAGCTGCAGGGCATTTTGGAAAGAAAAAGCAGCTTAACTCTGGGAGGGGCTTCAGGACTTCGCTGTGTCGTCACTTTTGACAGTGATGGACAGGGTGCTTCTCTAGGTTGGACACCCAATGCTGGGCTGTGCCCGGTGTAGGAGGGGGAGCAGCAGGCAGCTGGGCTGTGTGTGCTGCTGGGCGCTGCCTCGGACCCCTGCCCTGCGTTTCCCGTGGGACGCGTGGTGTCTGCAGGTGTATCACACTTAGAATAGTCTTTTCTTATAATTACCACTTTTAATTTACTGAATTTACCACTTTCATATCTTAACAGACATGCTTGTTTTAGCTTTTTTGAATGAATCCGTGTTTTCAAAGGTTTCCGTTACTGATTTTTTTCCTTGCTCATACAGTTATTACTGAATAGGTAGTACTTGTCAGTAAATACATGTCTGCAGATCACCCGAAGCCTTTTTTGGTAACAATTCTTGTTTAATATATATAGGCTATATAATTCCACCAGATCCTGGCAGGCTATACAATCATTTAATAAAAACCTTCTTAAAATGTTTGCTTAGCCATGTGTGTTTTATTTATATTGCCTTTTGTCGTGAATAGATTACAGTGCTGTTCTTTGAACAATTGCATTTATGTGATGGGTTCCTTTTTTTGATAATTTCTTCATGTCTTCACTTCAAAGATATAAAGTGTGTGTATAGTGGGTTTACCACAGGTCTTAGTAATAAAACAGATTATAGTAGATGTTTTGTCTCAAAAGTGGATTAGGATTCCTGGGTGGAAAATGCTAAAGTGCAGAGGTGTTATTACTTCTTAGTATATAAAAATATTCATTTAGTACAATGAATATTGAGGTTATTCTACAACAGATATTCATTTATTCTTGGAAGCAACAGAGTTAGCTCATATTTGGGAAAATGTCTATGAATATTGCTATGGGTGAAAATAAGATTCTTACATTCTGTCAACAGAGGTGTAACCTCGCATTTCTTTGTCATAACGGTAGTTTATAAGGCATCTGTGTTTCAGTGGTCTCTGTTATTAAAAAGAAAAACAACCTATAGCATTTTGGGGGCATCTCGGAAAAAATCTGCGCTGTCTCTTTGCCATGGCTGTGGTGAGTGGAAGTTGGCTCTCTGTGCTGCGGACTCTGTGTTGGAGTCCCCTCTCTGTGGGGGGAAGCCTCCTGGTTTTAAGCACGTTGTTTTTTCTGAACAGAACGTACAGCGAATATCCAGAGATGGAAACAACCTCCTTACTCTTTTGTGGTAACACATACTTTAATCAAGCAGCAGGTAATAAGTTCGCTACAGAAGCTACTGGGGAAAACGGTGTCCCTTGGCACCTTCATGTTTGTAGAGCTCTCTGGCTAAAGTCAACCTTTTTGTTCTGACATTTTCATACAGCTGGCAACTGGAAATCCTAAAAAGCTGTGGTATTTGGCCCTGGTTTAAAGAAATGGAGCAGCACCCTGAGAAAAAGACAACTGAAGGTTCATAGTATAAACCTGTTTTAATAACAGAAAGCGTATATACAGAATTCTTCTTAAACTTGTTGTTTTCAGACATAAACAAGCAAAGTCTTTACATTTCTTCCCATAAACACAATGTCTTGAGCATTTCACTGTCTTCCACATTTTCTATTCATTAAGCAGTTGATGAGGGAACTCAAGAGTTTTGCCAATGCTTTTAGTTTGCTTGGAGGGTGACTGGAGTTCTATGTATGCAGTGTTGTTTTCTACATTTTCTTTTGCTTTACTGTTTCTTTCTGTTGCAACTGTAACAAATTAGAGAGTAGGTGTTGTTTGTGTTTATAATGCCGTCAGAATTGGCGTTACTGACCTCATTGGAGTAGTGGTGTGTGTAGCCTGGTGTACTGTCTCCTGCAGGAAAGTAGCAGCATCCCCTGAGATGGATAATAAAATCGAGTCATCTGTAAAGTTTCTTTTAACCTTGTCACTTAGTAATTGATTTCTGAGCTGGAGCAATACGCTTGTAACTTAGCTAATTTTTGTTTCATTTGAAAACTCTGCCCTGCCATGTTGTGACTCCTGCTATGCGCCTTGGCGTTGCGGCGTGCGCGGCCGGGGGCGGCTGGGAGTCGTCCCACCACCTGCTACAGTCATGCCTGTCGGGGTGTTTAGGTTTGAAGCCTTTCCAGCCGAATCTGTGCTACGCAGTTCTGCCAGTGTCTCTCGACGAGAAAACATCCAGCCCTTTGGCTGTCGTGGTTTCGTCAGCAAAATCCCAAGTGTGGATACTGTGCTGCTGACAGAAAATTGCTTTTGTTAGCTCCGCTCAGATCTTTAGTGGGGCCGTTTAAGCTCTCGCTGCAGACAAACTCCTCTGTCAGCAAATGGGGTGCCTCGTGGTGGCCGCGGCCAGGTGAAGGCAGCGGCAGTGGCTGGTCGGAACCGAGCGATGCTGGCGTCCTTCAACGTCCCCTCACGGTCAGGGCGTGTGAGCAGGCAGGCCAGTTGCACCTCTTTCATACCAACTGTTGTTCTGTATACTTCAAAAATGAACTTACTTCCCCTCTCTAAAATAAAGCGTAAACTCTGGACATCTTTTTGTGCATTCCCTGTTTTTTGGAATATTTTGTGTTGTGTTCTTTTTGTCATGGTATCATCGAGGCTGAAGGTGATCTTTCTCGTGAGGGCCTGCAAGTCTGTTTAACTCCATGTTGTGGTGTCGTGTGGCATTTCGCTCCTGTCCTTTCCCGGATCACTCGGACTGTGGTGAACAACAGATGTCCTAAAGCAGAACAGCTCTATTAGAAGTGTGTTGTGGTTAAAGGTGCCTGCATGGTCTTTCTTTGTACTTGCCTAGGTGCTTCCACTGCACAGTACTATACTTCTATCTTTCTAAGTATTTAATGGTCTTTTGTAAGAAATCCTCAAAATTTTTCCAAAAGTGCAAACACAGTTCAGGCTCAGCTAGTTTCCTGTATCTTGCAGGTTGGCAATTTTGTGATTTCTTTCCTTTTTTTCTTGCTATCTGCCACTGTTTCTCTCAATTCTGGGCAGTGTGTAAGGTGAGCAGTATTGAACCTGTTTAGAAAAGATTTCTAAAGCTGCTGCCAAAATAAAGTGAATCCTGACTAATGTTCAATCCTAATAATTATAGAATTGAAGTAAAATAAATTGAATGAGCTATAGATTTTCTGTATCTGAGAAGGTCACTATAGATATTTCATGTTTCTTTGCTGAATCTGAATCTTAGTACCGTCTCATCCCCTTTCAATTTACGTTTTAAAAAAATATTAGCTGATGTTTCGATGTTGTCCTTCATTGCAGTAGATGAGCAGTGAAAACTGCTGCAGTGTTCATTTGTAGTGCTCCTACAAGAGGACGGGGAGTTTCAGGATATATTTGGTGTTTTCTTCACAACCATTGCAAAACAGTAGGGATCCACAGTGCTTCCCCCTCCTTTTTCTTTTTCTCAGCCTTGTGCCTAGGTTCAGTTTCTCAGGAGCATGGAGGAGAGGTGGAGTAGCTGTGCCACCATTTCTTCACCTCGCCCCGTTGTTTGCCCTGAGGCAGATTTCCTCCTCAGTGACCTACTCAAGACTTCCATTTCATCTGCTTTTTGATCTAATGCACCATAACGAGGGCAAGCGACCGAGAGCTGCCCTGCCACAGCTCAGAGCTTCCACCAAGACGCACTGGAACCACGCACCAGTAAAGCCGCCATCCCTGCATGAGTACGGCTGTGATGCAGCCCAGGGAGAAGACACCAGACCTCCAGACAGGTTGCCGTCAGCCCCCTGGGGTGTAAGTCACTGCAGCACACAGCCTTGCTCTAGTTAATCTACCTTGCTGCTGGCTGATTAGCCCACAGGGAGCTTTGTGGTGTAGGGATGGGCTGTTTCCCAGTACCAGGGCTGGCAGAGACGATTCTCCAGAGGAAGAAAGGAGTAACCTGGTGGTTCATCCAGCACTTTCTCCCAGTGATGGCTCCGTGTTCATGGGTGTGCACACACATCACCCAGTAACACTCAAAGTGCGTCTCAGTCTGAGTTCTGACCATGTGAAACTGAAAACTGTAAATTTGGACTTTTTTTTCTTTTTCATTTCTAGGGTATTTAGCACTGAAGAACGTTTCTCCCTGTGAGACTTTGTATACGTGCATTGAGCAAACACTCAGAATGGTATTGACAGTCTTTCCAAAACTATTCTTCACTCGAGAGTTATAAAAGCATTAAGAATATCTATTTTTATTAATCAAAGGAGACAGGCTGGGCAAGTCCTTACCAAAAATTTGAGCCTGGAAACAGCCTTCACATTTCTGACTATCCAAAGTGCCATTCTGTAACATCACAACAACTAGTGAAGCGTTACATTTCACTGGATGTTTCACAGTCCTGGAGCAGGAGAGACATGTGAGAGCCAGAAACTTTTGATTTTTTCTTCTTGATATAGGCATTCAAGCCTTACGTTTGTTTCAAGTTCAGTGTTAGTTTATACATTTCTTCTGAGTTCTCATTCCTGCTCCCCTCAGCTGTGCCAAGTTAGCCTTTTGTGGCTTGGTAGGGTGACCCAGATCATTAAGTCTTTACATACAAAGACAGAAGAAAAGATAATTCAGACTTTCCATACACAAAGGGTGTATATCTAGGGTAGGAGCAGCCCCATCCAGCCTGGCCTAGAAAACTTCCATGCAAGGGGCATCCACAACCTCTTTGGCCAACCTGTTCCAATGTCTCACCATTCTGTAAAAAATTTCGTCCTTGTATCTAATCTAAATCTACCTTCTTTTCATTTAAAGCCACTACCCCTTGTCCTATTGCAACGGACCCTGCTAAAAAGTTTGTCCCCATCTTTCTTATAACCCCCTTTTAAGTACTGAAGGGTCTCTTTAATTAGTCTCCCCACAGCCTGCTCTTCTCCAGGCTAAACAGCCCCAACTCTCTCAGCCTTTCCTCACGGGAGAGGTGCTCCAGCCCTCTGATTGTTTTTGTGGTCTCCTCTGGCCCCGCTTCAACAGGTCCATGTCTTTGCTGTGCCGAAGGCTCCAGAGCTGGATGCAGGACTTCAGGTGGGGTCTCACCAGAGCTGAGCAGAGGGGCAGAGTCACCTCCCTTGACCTGCTGGCCACGCTGCTTGTGATGCAGGCCCACATAAGGTTGGCCTTCTGGGCTGCAAGCATACATTGCCAGCTTATGTCCATGTGCTGGTTTATTCTCTGGAAGCCCCTCGCTGTTGAGTGCAGATCTCGTTTAGGTGAGCAATTCATTTCTCAGGCAGTAGGTGTCATACCTGCAACTTGAGATCTCATAGTTTTCTTCTCTCTTTCTTCAGCTTCACATAGGTGCTAGGATGGACAGACATGTTTTTCTGTAATTTACTGGAGGAAAAAAAAGCAAAACCAAAAAGCTATGCAGAGGAACTTGGCTTAATGCAGTACTGCAAATTGTAGCAAGCCACGGGTGCAGGCACAGGTCGATGCTCCAGTTGGGAGGCCATAGTTTGGGTGTGGCTTTGCAAGGAGGCTTTTCAGTCCTGGTCCTTGTTGTGGTACACTCCATGGTGCAGATGTGCTGTGCTTCGTTGACTGGTCTGTGGCTGCTGCATATCTTCAGCTTTTTGCCTGCATTTCTTTACCTTCTGGAGGATGACACTACTTACCTGAGAGGGAATCAGGATGAGTAAGTAGCTTGGTCTCAGTCTAGCACAAGATTTAAGGTTATGCTCAAGTTTGGTCCTGTTTAAGTCCTTGCTTTGCTAGAATGGAGTCTTCTGTTCAAAAAGCATTTCTGAAGATGATAAGCATAGTTATACAAAGTGCTAAGCATTCTGGTAAGGTTCCTTGTGTATTGCTGTCCATTCACTGCCTCCTCCTCTTTCTTCTTTTCCCTTTCCCATCATTCGCTGCTTCTTCTTAGTCAGCATGGGCGTTGCTTCCTCCCTCTGCTTCCTTCCTTTATCCCTCGTCTGTAAGCCACTCCCTCAGTAACGAGGGGATCTAGAAAATACACTGAAATGGCATTAGCAAGAAGCAGGGCTGTGGCCGCTGTAATCCCTTTAATTGTATGCTGGGTGCTTTTTTCCTGTAGCTGTGGGCAGCTGCGGAGGGTGGCTGCGGTGATGCTCCATGGTGTGTGTTTGCATGCAGCAAGAACAGCTAAACACAACCAGGACTGCTGAATGCTCGTGATGAAAGGTTAGCTTAAATATGGAAATTCAAGTGAAAAAGATGTAATTGGAAATAACTCTGTTATCTGTGTGCTGGATAAGTAGGAATCTGTCTTCAGCACTGAATAGACCAGTGCTACTTAACTTGTGGTTTGTAGCCCAGAGGACATAAAAAATGAGTTCAAAAATGACTACAAAAAGCTGTAAAAATCAGAAACAAGGAAATTAAAATCACCTATGTATGTACATATTTTCATGCAGTTTGTATCTATGTACCCAGGCCCATTAGGTCCTTACTGTTGTTATTACCCAGTTAAAATATTTTTGATACTATAATTGTCATTTTATTGAATGACTGTTTTGTCTGTCACTCTGGTTCCCACCTGCCAGACAGTACTGGGATTTGAGATAATCTATAAATTCATTTTTGAAAGGGATTTGTGATTTAAGATGAGAGAAATACTGGACTAGCGTATTTTGACAGAATGAGGTAACTTTAATATTCTGACTTTGTCGTGAATTAATGTTGAGCGCTGCAATACATTTGCATGCTAATCTTTCTATTAAATAACTAAATACATCATCTAGGTGAATCTCAGTCAATTTTTGATCCCACAGATGTTCTGTTGAGAAGCAGGCGTTTGGGTCATCCAAATAAAAGTTGCTGTTCCCAGGTAATTAATTTCTTTGACTAGTTGGGTAAGTGAAAGAGGCAGAACGTGGTCTTACATACTCAGTTTACCTGTATGCTTAATAAAATGTTCTGTATCTGTCCCTGTTTGTTTCACTTGCCTGGTAGTCAGAACCTTCTGTGAGTAGGTGGAGTGAGGGGTTATGTCCCTTCGTTGTGCTTTTCAGCGTGCAGTGTTTTCTCTCGGAGGAGTTCACCGAAGTGCTGCTTTGTCAGCGGCTATCAAAGTGATCCGTGACTCACAACACCGTCTGACGGCTCCACCGGTAGCCCGGCGTTGTGATGGATCCTCTCCAGAGCCTGACCTGCTGACTCTTGCCTTTGTATTTATTTGTTTTAATTGGCGCCAGGCGCTAGTTCGCAGCAGATGAATCACATACGGCTTCCGATGAGATTGCCGTGGTGGGTGGTGATCCCCGGGGCTGTCCAGCTCATCACACACCCAGGAGATGTCCAGAGCAGTGCCTCACTCTGGCTGCGGGTCGGCCCGGAGACGGCCATCCCCCTCCACCCTTGGGGATTTAAGCTGCCCACATCTAATGCTGGAGGCAGAAGGAAAGCCGGCTGATGCTACGGCATTAAGGTCCTAATCTTGAGAAGACTTGTGCACATTCTTGACCTTATTACTGGAAGCAGCATCCTTGATGTTTGTGAACCTAATAACCGTTGTGAGAAGACCACTGACCGTAATAAATCTAAGTACATGTGCAAGTATTGACAGGATTGGTGTCTAATAGAGCAGCAAAGGCTCACTTCTTCGTTTGAGGGCAAAGCTCAGTGGGGGAGATTTGGTAGTTTTCAGGAAGGGAGCCAAACTCTGCCCTATTCCTGTCCTGCATACGGAAGTCCTCACTTTTAACATATACAAATTGGAACATAAGCATCTCTTGTTTAAAATATTTACAACCCCACCCCGACCCCCCAAATGAGCAATTATCAACTGAAAACCTGGCAGAAAGTCAAACCCAACCCCTGCCCTGGGGGGAGCGGAGGAGGCAGGCGGGTGGTACAAGGAGCAGGTTTGTTGAGGGCTGGGGCTGGTGGAGCCATCCTGCTGAGGTGGGTGAGGCTGGCCCTTCCCTTTTGGGAGTTCACAAGGACACATGGAAGTACGAAGTGAATGGGAAGATGGGCAGAGCGTTTAGCATAACTGAGGAGCTTGCGTGTGTGTACTGGAAGGTCCCACTGGGCCTGTCAAGTTGACTTTAGGATGTGCTCCCTCAGTTTGTGGTCCTCAAGATGTTGCCCAAGGATGAACTGTGAGGGCCTGCTTGTCTCTGCTGTCCTGTCTTGCTAAACAAAAATAGCGTCAGAACTGCATGACTGCAAGGCTTTGCAGGATCTCAAAAAACCTGAGCCAGCATACTGTTTTAAAATTTCATGGTATTAAATACGAAAGTGTTACAGAAATAGCAGAGGGGAGACTGAGCGTACCGGCTGCCGGGGTTGGAGTAGCCGCAGTGCCTGGCATTTTGTCGTCAGATCCAGAGACCTTCTCTTCCCCTTGAGGGCACTGAATAGTGTTGAGCAGGGCGTGGTAGGCTTGGGTCAGGCACCGGCATGTTGCAGTGATTTGTGTCTTGCTGGAATTGCCAGGGTGACAGCATACTTTTTCCGAACATTTTACTAGGATTTCAGGGTTCTGCACTTGTTCAGGGTCACGGGTTTGAGCCACCATGTTGGGCGCCAAAAAGGACTGTTGTGCTTTAGCCTGGCAGGCAGCTAAGCACCCCACAGCCGTTCGCTCACTCCCCGCCCTGCAGTGGGATGGGGAAGAGAATGGAAAAAAAGGTAAAACCCATGAGTTCATATTGAGACAGTTTAATAGGACAGAAAAGGAAGAGAAAATAATAGTTATAATAATGATAAAAGAACACACAAAACAAGTGATGCACAACGGAATCGCTCATGACCCTCTGACCGATGCCCAGCCCGTGCCTGAGCAGCAATTGCTGCCCCCCTGCCAACTCCCCCAGTTTATATACGAAGCATGACGTGATGTGGTATGGGATATCCCTTTGGTCAGTTGGGGTCGGCTGTCCCGGCTGTGCCCCCTCCCAGCTGCTTGTGCACCCCCAGCCTTCTTACTGGCAGGGCATGAGAAGCTGAAAAGTCCTTGACTTAATGTAAGCACTACTTAGCAACCACTATAACGTCAGTGTGTTATCAATGTTATTCTCATACTAAATCGAAAATACAGCACTATGCCAGCTGCTAAGAAGAAAATTAACTCTATCCCAGCCGAAACTGGGATGCTGAGCCAGGCAGCAGACTAGGGAAGATGGAAATGAGTCTGTAAGAACAACAAACGCACACAAGGACATGTCTCAAGCTACGAAGGTTGCTTGGAGGAGGTGTGTGGGGCAAACGCCTCACATCGTGCATTTGGCTGTCACCGCTGCCCTGAGCATGGTGGGGGGGTCTGGTGTCGCTACTGGTGTGGGGCCGGTTTAGCCAGTGCTCCCTGTCTGGTAGCAGAGCTGTGTTGTTTTCAGCTGGCTCCATCCCCTGAACTGGTTCACTGTGGTCTGGTGTGAACGTCTGTCAGCATCCCGCCAGCGGTGCTGCACGGAGCAGGAGGGAAGGCTACGGCGAGGGCAGGGTGCTTTGGGGCAGCCTGAGCAGAAGCGATGCTCTGTGTCCCACCCTGCTCTTGGTGGTGACTTCATGCTTCCAGGGGCTCGGCTTTAAATCACTGCGCGGTCTGATAAGCCCACTGGTTTGTGAAGGATTTCCATGCTAAACTGCTGGAACAATTGTCCTTCATCCTTACTCAGGAATGCTTTCTGTAGCCTTTTATTCTTGATGCTGGTCTCCAGTCTTTGATCCCTTTGTCACTTTGGTCCAAATCTGTCGCTGCAGACCTGGTTGCACCCTGATGCCAGCTGTCATCTGTTATTGCCATCATGGTCTGTTCATCATCCTTTCACTTCAGAGGCTTGGTCACCTTTTGTGACCCTTAAAAGACGATAATCCTGGGGCGACACTGCAAAATAAACAACACAGCTAAAGGTTCCCTGAACAAACACTTTAGAGGTATGCTTGGGTATTAGGGGCTACCGTTCAGCCTGCCCTTGCTAGAGTCCTCGTCTTCTATTTGAATGCAGTGGGATTATAATCTAATATCAATTTCCATCTCTGATTCCCCAGCACCCGTGTCAGTATGATGGGCCTGAACTGCAGTTCAGCTTCACAGATGGTACCTGCATTGCAGAAAGTATTAGATGACCGGTGCCCTAAATATGCCAGAGTGCATTTGTCTACACATCTGCGTATACAAAAAAATCTCTTTAAAGGTAAAAAGCATAGTCACGTAAGAGGAACGTGAAGGGAGTTTGCTAGCAGACTCTGTGGTGGCTTTTTAAGTGTTGGAGCAGGGTAAGCAAAATTAGAATAAGACCTTAAAACATGAGAAGTAACTTTAACACATCTGCCTAAAGAAGTGAGGTTTTATGATTTTTTTTGTTATTAAAAACAACAACTTTGATAACTGCTGTGTTTTCCAAACAGTACAAAACACGTCAAATATTTTAGTGACCTACTATTTAAAAAATAACCACTTTGAATGCCACAGGTTCCATGAGGATTGTCTCAGTTTCCTTCACAACATGCATGTCTCTCGGCCCATCAGCTACTGTTCAGGTATTGCAAATGCAGGGGGATGGAGAGGTGAAGACTTGTAGGGTTTGGTTCTCACTCTCCAGCCTCTGGGCTCCAGAGGAACTTTAGCAAGGATGGAGAACCAGGCGAGAGCCTTCATGGAGAGTGAGCACGCAGCAGCCCTGCCAGCGTGTCCTCAGCAGGATACACAGCTTCTAGTACCCCTTTCCTGAGGAATGAATTCATTGGCAGCTCAAAACTGTTGATTTTGGGAGGAGATTTCCAGCATCATTTCTGTTCTCTGCTGTCTCTATTCTAAAGCTGCCTGCACAGGGCTGTGAAGGAAAATTAATCCAAATCACCTAAAATATAAATGTAAAGTAAATTAGGTAAACTAAATTAAACCGTTGTGTATATTCTCAGATTCAGCTTTCAAGTGACCTTAATTTGATTAAGCTTAATTCACATCAAAGTAAATTATACTAAATATGAAATAGGGTTGATTTAATTAATAGTGAGTGTGTCTGCGGGGATCTAATGTGGTTTGATTCATTACAGAAACGTTAATTCAGATTACCTTTCTAGAGTTTTCTCATGTAGATAAACCCTACAGGATAGTTTATTAGTTGTGCCTGAACTGGTGCAATCGTGTGTTTATTCCCCCTGGCTCTAGAAGGACCTTCCCACCACTCTCGTCATGTGGGACTTCATGAGCATTTTGTTGTGGGATGTTCTTGTTAATTTGTTAATCCAGCCAAAGAAAATTCGTCCGTTTTCTGTTGGATTAGCCAGCTTTTGACCTGGTTAGTGGCTGCATGGTGCTCCACAGGGTAAAGGCAGGAGTGTGAATGTGTGATCAAGGTGGAGGTGGTGGGGACTTGTTTTACCTAAGGTCAACCCTTTGTGCAAGAGAAACCCTGCTTCCAGCAGCACTCCCACGCTGGAATTTCACTCTCCATTGGGTGATGTAGCACATGGCCTGGAAGAACTCATGCATCTTGCTGGAGTTGCATGAAGTCAGATACCACCAAGTTTGATTTGCCCAGTGTTTAGGTACAACTGTCGCGTACTACTTGGCTCTGGCTTGTACTGTTTTCCTTTGGCTTTTTCTCTCTTTTGTGCCTGTGTAATACAACAGCATGTACCTTCTGAATAGCCATCACCTAAGCAGCCTGTGCTTTTAATATACGCAAGCTCTACTGACCCACTTTCTTACTGCTATTCTGTCCATGGCTTTAAAGTTCTGTGAGTATATTTTTCACCCTATGATTATTACAGAAATGGACACAATATGATTGCAAAGATGGGATGGCTGAGACCTGCAAGTTTTTCTCTAGGGTGTTTTTTAAGGACTTGCTTTGTTTTCAAAGGTTTGTGCAAAACAATTCTGAATTCATAGTGCTGTGCCTCGAGTGTAAAATACGTAGCAGAATGGAAGCAGCTGATCATTTTCAACAATTTGCCAAACTGAAACTATTGGAGTGACTCTTATAATAAATATGAACTCAGTATGGCAATGTTTATCTAAATCCATTGCTTTTTTCTTCTTTCTCTGAAGATGAGTAAACTGATATTTAAAAAATAGAGAAATGGCCTGAAACCTGGCCTGAACTTTACCATGAACCCTGCCTTTGATGCAAAAGTCTCTGGACTTTGGGAGGCTGAAAGGAATATAACACTGTGCCTCAAAAATCTATCCCCAGAGTACTAGGAAGTGCTGGCTGTCCCTGTTAGCATCTTCACACCTGCTAGTTTCAGCTTGCACAGGGAATGACTTAAAATAATGGCCAAAAAGGTGCTGTCATCTTTTAGCAGCTTCCTGTGATTCTTTGGTTCATTCTGTCTGGGCCAAGCTTTGAAACCACCGAGCTGTGCCCATCTCATCCTGTTTTAATATCAGCACACCCAGACACATAAACAATGTGCTTCTTCATGAGGCGATGAAAATCAATGAGGCTTTGAAAAGACATGCTCTTTAAAGTCATGGCCTTATTTGGGAAGTTGCAAGAAGCTTGGCTGTCACAAGAGAATGTTTTGGCTCCGTGACAGTTTCCTTTATATGGTTCTTCAGTGAGGAATCTCCTGTGTTTGTGCAGTGATAACTTGCAAGTGTTGCGTGCCTTTTTGTTCTCCCCAGGAGTATTTGCTGGAGGAGAACCCAGTATGTTGGTCAAGAGGCCAAACACTCATTTAGACCTCTGTCTGGTCCAAAGTATGTAGAGAAAGCAGGTTTTCAAAGGTAAACTGAAAAACCACTAGTATTTCAGTATTTCTGAGCAGATTCACATATGTTTTTGTTATAATTACTTCTCTATACCCATTTTTCTCACTAGTCCTTTGTTGAGTGTTACCTTCTCGTTATGTAAGTGTGGGATTATTTAGGAATAACCCAATCTGCCATTACCCTTATGTTCCTTACAGTCCCTGGGAATATTTCCTTTATGTTCCTGATGCCTTGGGAACTGTGGTGGGATAAAAGAGCCTGCATGATGAAGATAAATAATAAACTGAAAGGAAGGTGTCAGAGACAAACATTTTAGAGTTGGAGTTGTACGGGAAGAATGAGAGAGGAGAGAGAAGATTATCAGAGCAGTGTTTTGAAATCGTTTCAGAAGAGGTAGCTGAAAAAGAAAGAAGGATTGGAGAAGAAAGTCATGATTATAAGCTAAAAATCACTGTGGCTGTTGCTGAATCCCCTGTCCATATGATAAACCGATGGAATATGAAAATATTAGAGAGGGTTAAGCCGCAGAATTTAGTGAAGTGTGGAGGGAAGAGGACCTCCAGGCCACTCTGATTTTGGAGACCTGGGGCACAACGGAGAGCAGCGCTGTATGGATCTGTCATGACACTGACACCAGAAAGGACATCCTCGAGCATCAACAATACTGTTAAATGACAATTGTTTTTGGAGAGGTTGAGAAGTCAAGGGACAGAGGGTGAGGTCAACACAGTCTGGTTGTGGGACTAGTAGCTATCCTTCAGATTTTACATCCCACAAAAGGTACAAAATTATCCTTCTCCCCAGGATAGGGGATCCTCTTCTCCATCTGTCCTTACTGGGTTTCCTTGGACCTGTTCTTGCCATTCCTGTGCTCGTACTGACCCTACATACATTTCAGCTCTCTTTAGTTCTGCCCAGTGCCTTTCTGTTTCTGAGGAGGTGGGGAGGCAACTGCACAGGCTGAACTCTGTCCCCAGCCCTACACCGCTACAGTGCCCAAGGTAGTAATACTTGGCTGCTGCTGGCATGTCTGTGGAGGAAGGGCAGGTGGGAGGGGTGGTGAGCCTGGGATGGAGACAGCACAAGGGTCCAGCATTGCTTGTGTTTCCCAGGCATTAGCACTGTCTGGTAATACTAATGTCACTTAATATTGTGCTCGTCTAATAGCAGCCTAGGGTAACAGAGGAAAGAGTGACAGTGCCCGTGGCAGTGGATGGGAAAGCAAGATACCCATGACAAAAGAGCTGGAGCTATTTGCAGCAGATATGGGGAATGCAGCTAGGAATGTGAGGCTGGAAGGAGCAGGCATCAGCTTAGGCTGATCGGCAGCACTCTGAGATAGCAATGTGAGTTCAAAATGTGGAAGAACGGTGCTGCCTGTCTGTGGCTGGAAACTTAGTAGGAATTCTGTGAGTGAGGGGAATAATCTTTGGACAGTATTTGAGGTTTTGTGATGATATCTCATTTTATGAGTCTTGGGAATTCATTTGCAGAGCCTTGGTACTTCTATCTTCCCTCTCAAGGTCACCAGGATGCACTGACTGCTCTGTAGCTCCATTCATTAAAAGATTAGCTAAACCAGGATTTGACTGGAATGTTTATCTGTGATGACCTGACCGTTTCCTTCAGGAAGCCATTCATACTTGGAAAGACAAATGTATCTCATGCTACAGGACAGGTCATGCTCTCCTCTCTTTGCCTCCAAAGACAAGGGAAGTAGGATTTGGCTCATGAATAAATATTTAATACTTGAAGATATGAGTCAGTTGTCTAAACTGAATTGGTGCCCAGTTCCATTTCAAATGCTCTGGAGTACCCAACTGATGGATGTGTGGCTGATGGCCATGACCAGAAATGGGAGACCAGAGACCAGCTGGATGCCAGACACTGTGCGTATGCTTGGACACCTGGGCTTAAGCAACTGGTTTGAACCTCGAGCAATGCCAGGCAGAGCGGCAGCAGGGCTATACAGTATTTCAGCAGTGAGCACTGTTGGGAGGAAAATGCTTTTGTTTGCTGCAGTTCACTCTGACATTTGGTGTACAAAAACCAGTCAGTGGATCTGGAGCCAAAGACCCCTCTGATTGCAAAACCCACTCCTGATTTCCCCTTCTGTCCTTTCCTGGTCCTGCACACCTTCTTTGTGCAGTTTTTTGGGGTGGACGAAAGTGTGTCTCATTGCTTTTCCCAAGGTTGTGACCCAGTTGTGAGACAGACTGGATGTGTTCTGCGTGGCTTGCCTGCTAGGCGAGCCTGAGTGATGAAAAGGACCCAGTCAGCACAGGCAGGGAGGCGATAGGTGTAGTACTAAGCTTGATTCATGGTGGTGGAGGGCAATTTGTATTACTGCTCCTTACTTGGCTGTAAAAATGCTACTAGCTCTACTATAGGTAGTTAATCACAGTTGTATAGCCTAAGTAGGTGTTTTTTTAAAGACAGACTGAGAAAATGGGATCATTCAGTTGAGAAATGGTAAGCCACGCAATTACAGCTGGGCAAGTAGCGTGCATGCATGACCTCCTGCTCTGCTCTCCCTCCTGAGCTCTCCTGGTTTCTTCTGGCTACAAGAAATGTTGCTGGGTCTGAAACAGTACTGGTGGATGGCCAGGGCTTGGGGGCTGCTGGGGCAGGTTGCAGTAATGGTTTGATTTGTCTCGGACTTCCCTAGTTCAGACTGTTCCTTGAGCAGAGGTCTGGGAGTTGTCAGAGCCCAGATGAGAATTCAGACTTCATCAGTGACTTTGCTGCACTGTCCTGAAGCAAGCGGCATGGCTTCCCTCACTCATTCCCCATCTCAGAAACACAGATCTTATTAGACAATTCATAGGAAAATTAGGAGAGGTATGGAAAATTCTGGGTGTGGAAAACGCATGGTGCCCCAAACGTGGTGCTAGTGTTCCTGTTTTCCTCCTTTATGAATGTTAGTGCATGTCCTTTTTTTAGGAAAATGAATCTCATCCCCAGCAGATGTGGAAACCAGACAATTGATGATGTTCAGATGATGTGGGGTCCTGACAGCTGCCCAGTTTCCTGGACTGCATAAAGGCATTTGCTGTGATGCTGTTTTTGTAATTTACATGCTTTTGACTCTAAAGTGTAACAGGCAGCTTATGTATAAAAGACATTTTTGTGTTCATGTTGCCAAGCCACATGCATTTCAGAGAAAGAGTTGTCTCCTGTGTTATCGAATATACTCGTGGCCACCTGTAACTCTCCCCCGGCATTATAGGAAAAAGGCAGCTTAAAGTCTCGAAGCTGTAGTCTAAATGCATCGATGTTTTTTGTTAAAGATCATGTATAATCTTCCTCCACTATGTGTATTTTCCTTTGGGAGCAGATGTTGTCAGTAAACAAATTCCATGAGAGATGAGTTACCCCAAAGGGGAGAGGCTGTGGGAATGACCTGATGTTTCTCGTGCAGCAGCTGCTGTAGCAGCCAGGCACACTTTGGGAGCAAGTTGTGCTACACCCAAGGGAAGGGAAGGTCCCGCTCACAGAATTGCACAGGGTCGTGGAGGTCAGCAGGGATGTCTGGAGATCGTCTAGTCCAACCCACCGCTCAGGACCTTGTCCAGTTGCGTTTTGAATATCTCCAAGGATGGTGATGTCACAACCTCTCTGGGCAACCTGTCCCAGTGTTTGACCACCCTTTTGGTAGAAAAGTTTCTTCTTATGTTTGAATTGGATTTCCTGTGTTTCAAAATTTGTTACCATTGCCTCTTGTCCTGTCACCTCTGAGAAGAATCTGACTCTGTCTTCTTTACTCCCCCTTCATGTATTTATGCACAGTGATGACTGTGTCTATGAGGATGTGATGGGAGACACTGTCAAAAGCCTGACTGGAGTCAAGACTTGTCAGTACGGAGTAGGTCAGAACCTGACCCATGCGATGGTGGCGTCACCTTTCTCTGGGTAGAAGCATAGGTCCAGTGGCATCACACCACTGGCATCTCCCTCCTGCCAGCAAGGTCATATGGGTTAGTTTGTAAAACTGCTGATGGGTGCTAGGCTGTCCTGAACCCTTGGGTTATAAAAACTTTCGTATGTTCTCATGGGAGTGAGCAAATCATGTTCTGAAATTGCCCAGGCTTCTGTCTGGTGCTGCTGTCAGAAGCTGCTTCTGAGCAAAGAATTCCACAGTATATAATCAAGAATTCCTTCACACATGTATTCTAACATTTTTTGCATCAGGGAAAGAAAAATTTGTGTGTTTTTTTTTTGTTGGAAGCAGGGACAGTATAGATCTTAATGCGATAGCAATGCAGCTCAGTATTCAGAAATTCTTTACCATCAGTGCCTCACACTGGATAATCGTTAGATGTCCTGGGTGAAATTCTGGGCCACAATCTGATCCGAGCTTTGACAGTATGTCTATGTAAAATCCCCGTAAGCTAATAGCTCCTAAGACTTTGGTGCTGTGATCTTGTGCTGCAGAGAGCTAGCTCAACAGATACATGGTACCCATGGAGTTTTATTGCCTGCAGTGAGGTTACTTTTGGCAGATAGAAGCATGTATAAAGTATAGAACTTAGCCTGGATTTTTCTGCTGTCTATGTCCTACCATTTAACTAGAGAGTGCAGAGGTGTAAGACTTCTCAGTTGTTACTAGGAGTACTCTTCCGATGTTTACAGAGAAGATGTCAAGTAGACTCTGATATTTTCCATGCATAATAACTTTTGGCCTGCCAATATACTTGATAATGAGTCCCCAGTTCACTAGGCATTTATGTGCTCATCTGTGTGTGGGAAGTCGCTTGGTTCATGTTGGCTGCTGCTTTTGACTGCAAACATGCCATTGTATAATTTAAATGCTTGTAAGATCTAGGCCAATGGTTTCCTTGAAAATGGCAAGCAGTCAGGTTCTTTGTGGTGATATGTGAATGCATCTATTTGTATTCATGTCTAAAGCACACAGGTTTGTGTTTGTTGCTATATGATATAATACGCTCCGCGTAAATGTCCAAATGTTTCATTGTCAGTTGGCGCTTTAGTGGATGACCATGGTTTATTCAGATACTGTTTTCATACCCATTGACATTTCATTTGGTCGTGGTGATAATGCAAGTCTAGTTTGAGCCTCCCACTTCTCTTTTTTTCCCACTTAATCCCTCGCAACTTGGAAAAAGTCGAATTGACTAATTATGGCTAGCTTGAAGGGTATTTCCAGGTGGAAGCCTACACTTCTCTTTTATTTTCTCTGAAAGAGTCCTCTATGTCTTCTGCTCTGTGCTTGTACAGATTAAGATACTAATTGGCAAAGATGTAGCAGGTATAAGCTGCTGTGGCTGTCAAGTGAATATTGAGGCAGCGTAATTTGTAATTGCGAAGGGGACTTCTGTGTGCAGTGTGATTCAAAGTAATCTGTGCAGTATTGAAAAAGCTGTGGTTGGTAATTATTTATCTAGGAATAAATAATACATTACTGCCTTGCATTTCAAATTTGTGCTGCCCTGTACCTTTCCTTGGAAGAGATTTTGTGTGGTTCTATATAATGTCTCATAAGCAGGCAGAAACTCGGGCAGGAATACCAAAGTCTTGGTCATATCAACTAACGTTTGCAACTTCACAGAATCACAGAGTCAGAGAGTCACAGAATCACAGAATCACAGAATGTTAGGGGCTGGAAGGGACCTCTGGGGGTCATCTAGTCCAACCCCCCTGCCAAAGCAGGGTCACCTACAGCAGGCTGCACAGGACCGCGTCCAGGCGGGTCTTGAATATCTCCACAGAAGGAAACTCCACAACCTCCCTGGGCAGCCTGTTCCAGTGCTCCGTCACCCTCAGAGGGAAGAAGTTCTTCCTCATGTTCAGATCGAACTTCCTGTGCATCAGTTTGTGCCCGTTGCCCCTTGTCCTGTCGCTGGGCACCACTGAAACGAGCTTGGCCCCATCCTCCTGACACCCACCCTTCAGATATTTATAAGCATTTATTAGGTCTGCTCTCAGCCTTCTCCAGGCTGAACAAGCCCAGTTCCCTCAGCCTCTCCTCGTAGGAGAGATGCTCCAGTCCCCTCATCATCCTTGTAGCCCTCTGCTGGACTCTCTCCAGTAGCTCCTCATCTTTCTTGAACTGGGGAGCCCAGAACTGGGCAGAGTAGTCCAGATGAGGCCTCACTAGGGCAGTGTAGAATGGGAGGAGAACCTCCCACGACCTACCTGCTGGCCACACTCCTAATGCATCCCAGGATCCCATTAGCTTTCTTGGCAGCCAGGGCACACTACAGACTGAATCGTAGTCTTTTGGGTGCTCAGTGGTATGACCATATTTCTTCTTTTATAATTTGACATTTATCTCAAATCACAGAATCATAGTATAGGCTTGGTTGGAAGGAACCTTTGAAGGCCATCTAGTCCAAACCCCCTGCAATGAGCTGGGGCATCTTCGGCTGGATCAGGCTGCTCAGAGTCCCCTCCAGCCTGACCTTGAATGTTTCCAGGGATGGGGCATCTGCCATCTCTCTGGACAACCCATCCCAGTGTTTCACTACCCTCATTATAAAAAATTTCTTCCTTATATCCAGTCTAAATCTACCCTCTTTTAGTATAAATCCATTACCCCTTGTCTTATCACAACACGCCCTGCTAAGAAGTCTGTCCCCATCTTTCTTCTAAGCCCCCTTTTGGTATTGAGAGGCCACAGGTGCTCTTGTCTGTTGCTTATTGTTATGTCTTACCTATTGGAGCTGCTAGGGACCTTCTCCATTTTCAGTTTTACATGTCAATCAGCACCATACAGTCCTAAACTTGACTGGGTATTTCAGGCGCTATTGCAGTGATCCGTATGGAGATTTCATCCCAACCAGCTCAGTTCTATTGGATTGCAAGTTGTGACTTGGTGCAGTCCCCAAGGGCTGATTAGAAAACCAGTAGGAATCCCATTGTGTCTAGTTCACTCTACTGCACCTTTCCTTAAGCACTAGAATAAGGCAGATGGGGCTGTATTTGGAAAAACATCCCATTTCAGCTCTGTGAGATGCTGTACGCTCGCCTGCACCTGGTACAGAGTATCTGTTAATGAAAATGGTACTTGCTGCTCCCAGTATGGTAAGAGTAAAGCTGTGGGAGAGAATCATGTGGAAGACCTCACATCAGCTGTCCTGTGGTCAGGCCAAGCCTCGAGATTTGCAAAGCATGACATGTATTCGGGCCAAATCTGGGAGTGAAAAGCAATTTTTGCCATGCAAATGTTCATGAGCTGTGATAACTTAAAGCTGTGTAAATGTGGAGGGAACACAGGTAGGATTTTTTTAGTGAAGGTCAACATCACAAAATGAAACTTTAGCAGTCAAACTGAAGACCAGAGAGTGAAAGGAGCAGTCTGAAATGTGGATCAGTCTCTTCTTGTGCATCAAAATTCATGTAGTGCTTTAAGACAACATACAATAGAAATCCTACTGATGAAAAGAGGCGGGGAATAAGTCCATTCTCTCCCCACCCTTTTCCTTTCACAGCTGAAGGTTTGAGTCAAAACTCCAATACTGACTATGCCATCGGTTGGTGAACTTTAGGGCACTGTAATTATTTCCACAATTTTCCCAGTACCTGAACAAACTAAGGTAGCCTTTCCTTCTTCTATTTCAATAATCCTTTTCAATCTTATTTTCTTAAGCCCAGGAAAGACTTTTGAACTCAAAGAAAATCCTATTGAAAGGAGATTTTTCTGGGATGCTGTCTGTGATTGCCACATCCTCTGCTGGGCAGAAATGTTAGAGCTGCAGTGGATGTATACTGATTATATATGCTCTTGATGGCTCATTTCCCTTCTCCTATTTGTTTTCTCCTTCACAACTTGAAGTGAATGCTGGAATTTTCAGTGCAGTTTGTTTTTTTAGTGGTCTGGATTTCAATTCAACATAATGATAATACAGGCTTAATGACAGAAGTCTGCTGTGTTAGTGGCTTTTTCCTTGCTTCAGCAAGTGAATAAATAGTTACTTCATTAAAATATTGCAGTCTGCTTATGATCGGATAATGTCACCAAGCATCTGGCCAAGGCTTTGGTGGATGCTCAGGTCAAGAGGACCAATACTGATGTAGTGATATACTGAATACCAATAATGCAACATGTTATTCTTGGGGAAACTAGGTTCATGCGTAGAGTATCGACACAACACCCTTATATGCCACTTAAATACTATCTAAAGCCAGAAATTCAGCATTATCTTCTGCCTTGTTCTGGTTTGTCGTATTTCCAGGGTTTTTTTTTTTTTTTGCATCCTTTGCCTCTGTATCAAGCTAACCACTCAAGGATAACCGCTTCTGTCATGGTCTCACGTGTTTGGTAGAGCATGGAATTAAAACTGCAAATTTTTTTCAAAAGGTACTTATCTTCAGTGGGAAGGAGGCCCCATTAACACATTTATCTGGCTGTGGATCAGAAGGTGGGATGTGGGTCCCTCAGTTCCCACTACAATAGTTTCCCCACCTCAACTATGTTTAGTAGCATTTTTCTTTTCCATGATGGAATTTCATTTAGTGGTAAAGTGAGAGACATTTTTCATCAAAGCTCTGGACCGATTATACAGCCAGGCAGGGAATAAACAACTCCTTCTTGTAAAAGATTTCGTTGCGGGTTGTGGTTTCTGACGTACCTTCTGTCTGCTTCTGGAGACCTCCATTCTGGCTCAGGGCATGAGAAGTTACAATCATCTTTGCTAAAAAGTCATGAGCAGGCATTATAATCCTGCATTTATTTATGTATTTGGCCATTGCAAGTGTTCATGTGACTTTCTGAAGTCCCTGTGAGTTCCGGTAGGTAGTTGCATGCTGAGCCTCATTCAGGTCAACAATATGACACCGTGGTCTCAGATCTTACCGTCTAATACGGGAATCCTAGTAATTAATTAACCAGAAATGACACTATCGGTTATCTCACAGGATAGGAGCCCTGCTCTTGCTGTCTGTAGTGCTATGAGCTGTTGTGAAAGTGCTGGCTAAAAAAAAAATTAAGTTTAAAAAAGTTGTCGTAGTGAAACCTTTCAGCAGCTGCCCTCTGCTGAATATGAAGGCTTTCTGGAGGATATTTGCCTTGCAAGTCCTGCACAGTGAACTCATTGATGAGGGAAGCCTTGACTTGAACAGTTGACTCTTTATTTGCATAGTGGCTCTTAAGGAATTGCGTAAATTGGAAGACCAGACAGTGATTTTGTCAACTCTGTTTTAAGAAGAGTGAATACCCAGGGGAAACAGCACACTGTGTTTGCTGTTAGTTCTGAAGAGGGGTTTTTATTTTAGCTAGCATGAAAAATAGACACATTTCAAGTGAAAACCAGCCCTCTTCCACTTGAATTCAAGTTAGGGGAGGATTGGGGTGAACAAGAAAACAGCAGTTCAGACTTTCCTCATTCACACATCTTGGCTAGCTCTGACTTGGAAGGTGAAAACTTGTTTCGTACCAAGTCAGTAGTGGAATGCTTGCAAAGGGCTACCTCACCCGTGGCTGGCTGCCTGGGTACTGTATATAGTAAGCATGCTTCTAGCAAAGTTCAGCCTAAATGTGGAAGATGACTTTTCTTGGCGGTTGTAATGTTCTCTCCGCTAGTTTTAATCTTTTATTAGGCTCTAGCCAGAAGCACCCACCTCGCAGTCCTTCTCTTTCTGGATGCTTATGGAATAATTAATTTCTGTCAGATGGTGTGACTGCGTGTGTTTTAGTGTTCCTACAGCGTGCCTTTATTGTCACTTAACACTATCACATTTGTTTAAAAGGAAATAAAATGAAACCCAAGGTCACTACTACATTAAAAACACCATGCCCCAAATAAATGTGGATTTTCTTTGTTTCCAGTGCAGGATTTTTTTGCCATGAGTGCCCTTCCCTTTTGCTCCAGCCCCTTCTGCTTGTACTTTTTCAGCTCCGTGGGATCAGACGCTGCAGTTACTGCAGCCTGTCACAGATCGCTGTGTCCAGGAGATGTGGCTGTCTGTGCTTTGGATGCTTTTCCTGTCTCCGAATCCCGTAGCTTGCTGGGGCAGCCACCACCCTAGAGCAGGATGAACCTCAGGAGCTGTAGTTGGGTCTGAATGTTTCCTACTCGAGCCAACATCCTCCCTGTGAGAGATTGTTTCCTTGTACTGGAAACCAGCCCTAGAAAGAGGCGAGACAAGGTGGGGCACAGCCCCAGAGATGACACTGAATTTGTTACCTCCTCCTGGCTTCCCCAGGCAGTGTGTTCTCCCACTGCCCTGTTATCTTGCCCTCCCAACCCAGGAGGGGTTGATTTCCCAGGATTTGAATCCCTCTTGTTTCTAGCAATCCTCTCCCTTAATCTGCTCTCCAGCCAGCAGCCGCGTGGCAGAGCCTGCTCCCCTTCTGCCTGGCCTGTGCTGGCATCCTTAGGGGCTGCACACGGTTGTGGCAGGGGTGCTGAGGCTACTGTAGTGTGCACGGCCACACAATAAACCCCCCTCCCGCCCCCCCCGAGCACGTTGCCGGTTCAGCTGGGGCTGTTGGGAGCCTTGGCGAAGCCTCCCCGTGACTAAGGCCCATGCAGTCCCTAAGCAAATGGATAGTGGCGGTCATCCAGCCTGTGTTTCCTACACATCCACAATTTCCGAGGGGCTTGCTGCGAGGTCGGTGAGCTCCTGGTATTTTGGGGTCTGTTCCCCCATGCTGTGAGCTGTGTTTACCCAACCAGGATGTGCAGTGGCACCGGGCTGGGTTACTTGGGAGGAGCAGGTGCGTTGTCCACTGCTGAGCGATCCCGGGAGCGAGCCCGTGTGCTTCCACGCTCCGCTTCGGCGCGACCACCCTGTGCAGAGCCGGTGCAAACCAGGGTGGCCAGCACAGCAGTGCTGCGGCCAGACTGGCGAGGTTGGGGTCCCGAGGTTGGGTCCCGTTTGTCACCCCGGGGTGTGCGTGCAGCGGCGATGCTCTGACCCCAGCCCTCCCTGCGCTGTTGCTGTGGAGATTGCGTGCACTGTTGCTAGGCAGCTGAAGCATCCTCGCCTGCACACCGCAATGCCACGAAATTCTCAACTTTCCTCCTTCCTATCTCCTGGCTTCGATTTCGCAGAGATGACTCCTTTGGCTCTTATCCCGCTTCATTCAGTTGCACTGCTGCGATTTCTCAGTGTTAACCCGATAAAACCTGAAAAGCCCACGAGGCACTGCGAATAGGATTTATGGCAACAAATTCAGGGCTGAAGGAGTTAAAGTGGTTGGGGATAGACTACAGACGAAATGATTTCTAGCAGATAAACTACTTAAAATGTTCTGGCATTCATGGAAAGGGAGGTTTGTGGATGCAGTCTTTTGTTCCATCACTGATGGTTTATATGAATAAACACACAGACTAAAATATCACTACAAGGTAAGAAAATCAGCTTGAATGGGCCTAATTACTCTCTTCGGTTACCATATATACTTAGTTTTTTACTATCCTCTGCTTGCCTTTACTGATTTTGATGTAGCATGTGAATGATAATTTAGCTGTGGAGCCTGTCGTGAACCATATTTGACTTATTTGGTTTGAATAATAAAGATATCAGCCTGTATTCTTGGAGTATACTGCATTAATCAGACTTGCAGGAATGATCACATGGTACTCTATCGCCTTTCCCTGTTAGCTGCTGCTTGTCAGCAGCTGGCTGAGCTGTAGGCTGCAGGCCAGTATCTGCATACCCTTTCTCTTCAGAATATTTCAAATATACTGTCTCGTCATTATGCATTTTGCTGCAGTTTGACAAAGTAAATGGTCCTCCTGCACGTTAAGAAGATTATTTTAATTTTCAGAGCATTTGTGTAGTTACTAGGCCATGTATGCATTTGAAGAATTCAGGTAGGCTCTCTGTTTTATACGTCAGTGTGCTTGGTTTTTGTTCTCACCAGGTTTTTGCTGTGTAATGTCAGTCAGCTCTACAGTTAGTTCTTCAATGTGCAAATATTTCTTGTGTTTTAAAATCTCTACCCTCTGCATGGGGAGAAGTGCTTGAAGGGTAAGATGCAGGTAACGGTAGCTAACCGCATGATGAAGTGCAAAGCTGGGTAATTGATTATATCTTGCACAAATTTCGTCGCCGTGCAGCCAGAAGCAGCGAGCACAGTGTAGTTATAAATACAAACCAGAAACTGTTCTGTTTAAAAGGGTCTTTGCTATTTTTGGTTCCGGAGAATCTGACAGATGCTCCTTCGAGACAGAATACTGATTGTACTACAGAAGAGAAAAATGATGCTTGGATTGTATATAGGATTATATTTTATGCTGCTGCAGAGTATACATGTCTGGTTTTCGTAATATTATAGCTGCAGAATTCCGTATGAATGACATTTAAAATAACAATGTGGTTAAGTTTGTTGGGGTTGGTTTGTTGTTTGCAAACATTTGAGCAACTGTGATTGTTAGAGTATAAAATTAGCACCTTTTATTTGATATTGGTTCTGCTCAGTGTTGCCTCTGCCCCCTCTCCTCCTCCATCCCCACCCCCAATATAACTCCATCCTTATGCAAGTATTGAGGTCTCTTAAAACTGTAACAGATTTTTGAAGACAGGAAACAGAATTTCTACCCTCCCTAACGGAGATGATTTTTTTATCTGCAGTAAAACAGTATTGGACTTGAAAAAATTCTGGTCAGTAGTTATGGGGTAGGAAGTGTCTCACAATTTTTAAAATTTGTTTTGCTTGATGTGTTCAGTTTCTTATAACTCATGTTATAAAATTGTCCAGATAAAATGATTACAATGTTGTAACAGCATTAGGGATCACCTCATGATATGTTTATCCATATATCATTATTATAATGCATCTTAAAAATACCCTTTCCTTTATGATTCAAAAAAAGAGATTGTTTGACCAGGTATGTAGCTAGAGGAGAGGGTGTATTCTCTTTATATACACAATGAGCATTCTGTACCAAATATTTTTAAATTCAACTTTCTAACCTCAGATGAAATATTACTAATATTATTTCTGCCATTCGTTAAAGTATTGAATATATTGGCAATTTCCCTTATTTCGTGTTTTGCTGATCGGTTCTGAGTGGAAGTGAGCAGTGTCAAAAGCAGTAAAGGCAACTACAGGACACCCCACCACTCCCAAATGTCCCAATTCAGCCGTGAAAGCTGAGGAGATACAGGCTGGTGATGTACACTTCTCCTGCTGTGAAATGCAGGAGGATGCTGTCTGAGGGAGAAGATTTTACTGGAAGACCAGATAACTCTGTGTAACTGCAGTTGTCAAAGGGCTGGCAGGAGATGCTTGAAATCTTGACATCACTGATTGTTGGTGGTAAATTAAGCTGTGAATGGGCCCCAAACTTCTTGCGCCACTTACTATGCCCACAGAGTTATTTGTATTTCACCCAGTTGCTTGGGTCTTATTCTTAATAGAGTGAAACTCTCAATAAATCTACACAGGAAAAAAAAGTTGTCTTAAAAATTCTGTTTAGCTGTCTTTCAGTGGCTTTCCTAGACATCTTGGGCCAGGAAAACACCTACTGTATGGCAAGAATGGTCAAATGTTGGTTACACCCCCATTAGGCTTATTAAATTACTTGTCGCTCTCTCTTAGATTTGCTTTGAAAATAGCATTAACGTTTGATGTGCAGACTGCTGGACCTTTTCTTTTACATCTTCTGCACTGGTAGGGTTGTGGTTTCTGCATAGCAGTGTTTAAATGGCATTTATTTTCTTAGGCATTTCAGTGGTGTTTTGTTAAGGTTGTATCTGCATGTTGGTGTTTTTTTGATGCTATGTTTATTCTCATGCCTGTGGCTGTATTACATTTTGGTGGGATCAAAACATAACTTGCAAGATAAAGAAAAAAAAAGGGTCTAGTTGAGCAGTGGGGTGGAAGTCTCACTCCCAGTCCACTCGTGCTCCTGGAAGCAAAGTTCATGCAGCAGTAGATGGCACTCTTCTCTGGACTAGTGGCTCCTGGTCCTTGGCGGGCCCACGCTTTACAGGTGCCATTTTCCATGTGCATGAAGCATAAGCTTGCACTCCTCTCTCACCTGAGGTTTGACCAGCAAGCAGGTGCTCACACGTTGCAGAAGCACGGCTGTTGCCATCTTTTGGTGCACCTCCAAGGCGTGAGTACTCAAGTATCTAGAGAAGTGGTGACCCCACTGGTGTCTGCTCATGCAAACCCCTGCATGTCATTTCTGTATGTGCTATTCTAGTTTTTTCTTTCTGCCTCGAGGCTGGGCCTTAAAGACCCACAGGACTGCCGGGTGGGTGGTGGGGGCTGTGGGACCCCGTCCCAGGGCCAAGAGGCGTCACTGCGGTCTGGCTGCCTGAGTTCCCCCCTTGGTTTCATTTTGACTCAGCCTTCTTCACTTCCCCGGTGAAATGGTGCTGGGGTATTTCTGTGAAGTGTTAAGCAGCCACTGGACCTCTCTATAGCACTGTGTCACTGAAGGGCTGGATAAGTGACTCTGGTGTGCTGTTTGTGAAACACTTCTTTGTAAAGTGCTTTGGGATGAAATATTACCCCTGTGGTTACTGGCTGGATGAACAGAGACTTAAGCCTCAGAAAAAATAAGGGGGTAAATCCATCAAATAATCTAATAGTTCCTTGCATCAGCCGAGCTTGGTTTATCTTCCTCTTGGGAAGAACCTAACATCCCCTGAAAAACTTTGATTGCTCTAAAAGTGAGAGTTAAAGGAGCTAAGCCCCTGCTCAGTTTATATAGGCTGCTGGTTTTTGCGTGATACCAGTTGGGCCCATCTTCTTACCGATTTTCTGCACCATGTTCATAAAACCCCAAAACTCACGTAAGTTTTGTTTGTGATTGGAGGTAACATTGTTGGTCAGCCAGGTTTTTATGATGTCCTGCCGACCACACTGTCATGAGATGACTTTGCATGTGAAGCCAAGGGGAGGATGATACACTTGGCCGTGAGTGGTACTCCTCATTTTGTATGTTCAGCCCAGATTTGGCTCTCTAGCGGCAGAACATTAATGCATTTTCTTTTCTTTAGTTGCCATGCTTTCATCTTTCTGGGATATTGGTATTCTTCGCAGTGAGCTAGTGTCTGTCTATTTCTGATACACCGCCCACCGTGGCATCGCAGTATTTTTAACTGCATCTTTTATTCCCCCATCCACCGAGCAAAACTGAGAACGCTATAAGAAGGAAAATGAGTCTCTCAAAGTAAGCTGTCTATGAACAGAGGAAACAAAACCCACTGATGACTAAAAAGCAAAGTTCAACAGTGAACAGAAAACATTTGGGTACCATGGTGCATGTGGAACCTCTCACCAGGGGTCCCCAAAGCAGCAGCAGGAGTCAGGGGTGCCTCCTGGGAGCAGGTGATCCCCTGTGCCTTTCCACAAATGCAGGCGTTGAGTTTAGCTTACCTGTAAGCATTTCATAATCGAGTTTCTCTGCAGAACTGGAACCAAACCCAGGAACTCTAACACGTAAGCTTCTCCTTTCACTACTGCCAAACAGAGGTGAATGCCTAAAATTAGTGAAGAATTCTGGTTTTAATATGATTCTGCAAAAACTGATTCCGGCAGCAGGTGCCCATCGAACGCCTGCTCTGACTTTGGCTGCAGCGTTCACCCCATTATGGCCAACAGTTCAGACATCTCCAGGGTAGGTGGCACGTTTATTAAAGAACAGTACAAAGGGTGAGCATGATCATTCTGTAAAGGTGACCATGATACTAAAACTTGAAGGCAGGTGGCTTTTTCTTCCCTCTCCCTCAAAGAAATAGATGATTTATGGGAAGGACTAAAGGCTGGTGCTCCTAAGGGATGCAGGCCTGCCTCCTGTGGCTTTTTCTGCTGAAAATTTCTAAGCAGGAGGCCTCTTAAATAGCCCTAATTTTTTAGAAGTGCAACTGCAGTTGGAATAGTCAAGCAGCTTCAGGAAGTTCTAGGTGAGGCACTTGAGGGGATTTGCTTGTTTCACGATTTACTCGTCAAAAACGACAAAAAAGATCTGCTGTTCTTTTCTACAAGAAATATGATCGTACTGATGAGCATGAAGTGTCAGGGCAGTTGCCAAAAGACTATTTCAGTTACTACAAGGGCGTAGCTTTTGTGGAGAGGGATAACAGGGTGACAGCTCTGTGGAGAAGTGGAACAAATTGTTGTTCCCGGTAGGTGACTCTGACCTCCCAGCTTAGATGGAACAGCTAGTGAAAAACACACCAAACAGTGCAGTTAGTCTTTTCTAACAAGAGGGAAAAAGAATCAGGGAGTAATTGTTGCTGAAGTCAAAAGGTGTTAAAATGAAAGGGAGTGAACATGTTTAAAATGGAGAAAACCCAAGGATGGTATTTTGGCAGACCATAATTGGTTGCAGTATCTCAACCCGCTCTAACCTGCGTTGCTGAACTCACCGATTGCATTGTCGTGTTCAAAACATCCCACAGATCCTGAATAAATAACCGCAAATGTGTGGGCCTAAACGCTTGGAGTGGGCAGCTCAGCTTCAGCAGACAAGTGAGGCTGCAGGCCTGCCGAGCCTCTGCTTGCTCAACGCTTGCTCCTCGATGGACTGCGTCCACCAACGAACCAGCTGGCCATGGTCCTCTCTTTTGTCCTTATGTAGATACAGGGAAATTGGATGCAAAATATGATAAAAAATACATTGCTGAGACAGAAGCTTTTAATTACACGTAGGAATTGGCCAGTCTAGTCGTTCACTTTGCAAAGGTGAATTTTCCATATGATGCTTCTCATCAGGGAAGACGCATGTACCCAAGGGGGGCAAGTTACGGTTTCTGTAAGATCCGTAATAGCCTTTGCATCACTCTTCACTTAAGAGCTGACCCTTCAGATCGTGACTGAGCGGCTAAATTTTATGGGTTCCTTGTGAAAAATCTTGCACTAAATTAAAAAAGGAGAAAAAGGAACTAAGTTTTCATTTTTCTTTTGCTGAAGGTGGTTGCCTGAAATCTGCCCTTTGATATTTGAAATTGATTTTAGATCCTCGATTTTTGGACAGTTGTTATTTATCCACACGAGGCATACACCCTGAGGAAATGTTGCTTCCTTAAACAGTAGATTGAATCAAATGTTTTTGCTGACATATTTTTCCCTGCGACAACTGACACTGCAGTTGCCACATATTTCAGTGATGTAGCACAGAGACATTAGAAGAGAAGGAGAGAAATACTTCTAAGGCAGTAATATGAGAATGCTGTTGCTGGGAATGAAGATAAGCATGTGCTATTCTCATAGTTGCTGCGTTGTAATATTTCTACTGAAGAGGAAAATAGCTAGAGACTCTTTGTTAGAGATGGTGGAGTTCGGTTTGGCAAGATTTCAAGGGGAAAATATTCTGGTGCCCGGGTGTATAATTTTATCGCAGATATAAATATGAAAGGAGATTTCTCCCAGGATATTCACTGGATTAGAGGAGCTCCGGTGTCTATGTTGGGAAGCAATTTCCAGTCACATTAAAATCAGTGTAAATTGTCTGGGAGGGATGTATTTAGTGCCTGAAAAGTGGGACTGTCTGTGGAAGTGTGCAGTGCTCCCATTTTTTCGCTGGTCCAACTATACACCCTGCAAGGCAACCATCTCACTGGTGGCACAGACTCGGTTAAGCTTCCTGAGATCTACTGCAGTATAATTCGTTTGCAAACCCAAGAAATTTCCTCTCTGTTCCCTTTGCCTTCTAGGTGTGGTAGCCTGCTTTTGCATTCTTCTGTTGTCTCTCTCATCTCCTCTACATGTTTATCCCTTCCCTCCCTTTTTTATAACCTTCCTTGTAGTAATACTCACAAACAAGAAGCGGCTGCTGTTGTTCAATGAGGATCCAGACACACTTTTCAGAACTGAAGCTAGTTATCAAGACACATGGAAATTTATGTCAATCTTTAAAATGAATGTAAACACATGAGTACAGACGGCTTCTTTAAAGAACAGAATTTATGATATTTTTTAAATCCACCTATGGGCATCCATTAGAGCAAGTCATTTGCAGTCCTGCCTGTCCCTGTCTAGCCTTAAGTATAAAATCTGTAAAGATTTGAAGGACTTTAGTTTAACTTTCATGGAAAACAGCTGCTGCCCACTGCTTCTTATCTGCTGGGCCAGCTTCTTAGGAGTGGGTGCTGGATTTTGCTATCCTGCTGTCTTCCAGAGATGCTGATTATCCCTGTCCCTGCCCTTATCTTCAGCCACAGGACGATGTGGGTGTCCAACAACCCTCTTGCCTGTTTGTGTGCAGCAAGGCCAAAGAGATCAAATAGTTGGTCCTGATATTCCTGCTGTTCAGAAGGTAGATACAGGATATGGGGGCTTCTGCCTATGACACATTCTAGTTCTTAAAGGTAATTTTTGCCTTTGAAGGGGAAAACTTTTTTTTATCTACTTCTTCTAGCATGAGTTGGGCTGGACTCCTGACCTTGTTCTTGTGGGAACAGGCTTGATTCCTGCAGGAGTTAGGAGTACAGAGCTGGACGGGATGACCCGTGCCTCTCTCTTTTCATACAGGAAGGATGGTAGGACCTCACAACATCTGCCGCTAGGAGAAGCTGACTACACATAGCATCAGCTCAAACCCCATCCTCCTAAGTTTTTTGTTCATCAACTAAAGGAGGAGTAGATATGATGCTTATGGGGAAAAAAACACTGACACTAAATGTAATGCTTTGTTACTAGAAGCACTTTTCATCTGAGGACATCAGTGTGCTTTTAAGGCATGAGCCTTTCACTCTCCCATTGAGATTTTGTGTGAGAAAAGGCAGAAACTAGGGAAAGTTGCTCCCTGCCATTCCTACACAAGAGCCTGTGCTCAGAACTGTATCTCAAACCCTACTTTAGCTGTAACAGGTTTGTAAGCCTGGTGCCTTGTGTCCTTGGAGACTTTCTGGGTAAGGTGTGTCCATTCACGTATCTCAGCCTGGGGTCATATAACCTTGTGTGTTTTAGATCAGCTGCCCGTAAAATGAGGTTGAAAACCCCATGATTTAAGTGGCTCATACAAAGCTTCGTGAAGGTTGGTTAAAACACACACACGGAAAAAGAAATAAGGAGCTGACAGGACAGCTGAAAAATCAGTTCAAAACAAATGTTGAAGTTTCTGCATATTAATATGCTGCTGTGTTGGTTCATGAGATTACAGAGAATTGAAATCAAATGTTTAGAATTTATTCCCTTTAAGGTGATATCTGTAGTTGCAGATTACTAGCTAAGCAGCAGCTGGAGAGCTTTTTCATGCCACCCTGGGGGATCGTTTATTTAGTTTCATGCTTTGGACTGCATAGCACAGCTGGGTCTATTGCCATTAGGAACCATTGCTGCCTCCTGCTAGGGACCAACATGGCTCAGGTAAGGTTGTGAGAAGAAAAACTTGTCCATTGGGTGTTTGCAGTGTTCAAAAGCAGTTATAGAAAGCTGACACTTGGTCTCTCTTGGTTGCAGCTAGTGCAGAGCAGGGGAAGCTGAGGAGAGAGAAAAGTCTGTGAAATAGCCCATTTCTTTCCATCTAGGTGTCACGGAAGGAAAGCTGAGCTCTGAGTAAGAAACGAACTGACCTGGGTGAGAGGAACATAGAGGAAAACTTGCACACGGGCAATACCTGTGTGTAGCAGATGGTGTTCGTATTGCAAAGTGCCATGAAATTTGGGCGATAACGGTCCAGCAAAGCTGATTGCTAGGCTGGGCTCGAGCGTGGTGGCTGTTTTACAGATGTAGAATTGAGGGTTTGAATCTGAAACTGAATGAGAATAAAACTTCTTCAGCTCTTCTTTGGTGAAAGTATACGCTTTGATACTCTCCATGGTAGTATGATTGTTCTGGTGGGGATCAGTCAGGCAGTGTGGTGTCCCCGTGTTGGTTCAAGATAGGAAGACTTCACTTAAAATTCTGCTTTGCCTGATTCTGGATGATGTGGGATGAAAAAACTGTCCTTAAAATCACACAGAGTTGGTTTTAAATCTGGATTGTCCACATCCTAGGCAAATGTCTTAGGCATTTAGCTACAGAGCATGAGAGATTGTGCTGTCTTTCTGGAAACCAATGTATTTCCATAAAACATGCTATTATAGTGCTGTTGTAGTGGTCACGGTCTAGGGATATAAATCAGCAGTGTTTGAAGGGAGAGGGAATATCTTTTATTAAATCAATTTCTATAATAGGCAAAAACAGGCAAGCTTATGATTACACAAGCCCTTTACAGATCTGAAATGGAAGTTTCAAACAAGTTAGGAAAATATCAAAGCAGCCCAGAAGAAGGATAGTTCTCTGAAGTGGAATTTCTGCTCTTGTTGTCATTAAAATATCAATTGTTCGCAAGGTTGTAAAGCCTCAGACTAATTTCCCATTAAATTTGTCTGTGGGAGAGCAGGAAAGAGGGGGAAAAAACAAACTTGAACGAAATAAAAGGAGAAAAAGACTCATAAAAATTTAGTGAAAAATGACTGAAGATTTTGTTTCAGACTGAAGGAGGGTTTTGTGTCAAAAAGCTTGTCTTTTCTTCTGACTAAGAAAAAGAACTACTCCTGTAAACCTTGCCTCCTCAGATCAGCTTTGCTTGATGAGACAGCACTTTTTGATGTCATTTCATGCTAACTGCATTTCATGTAGTTAAAACTGTTCTGCCCAGCTGTCCCAGCTTTGCTGCTGTTTGGCGGGGGACTGTGTTTTATAAAGTTGCATTAAAATCCAAGTAACAGATAAGACTCTTTTTGACATCCATTACGAATTATTTGAGATCAAAGTCACATTCTTCTTTTAATTTGGGAAAACTAAGAAACATATTTCAAAAATCAAGAAAAATTCATTTTACGTGGATAGGATTTTCACAAGAGCATGTATCTGCTCTGATTATTCCAGGGAGGAGGACCAGCTGGATGCTATTTATGTAGAAAATTGGCCTTTGTCTTTAAAGGCTCACATAGATGTGGAATATTTGAATTATTTGAAAATTTGTGTTTGTTTTTCAGTGCTAAACAATGGAAAAATGTGATCCTAAACTGGTCAGTGTGTACTGCAGAATGGAGGGAATAGGCATTATGACACTAACATTGTAGAAGCTGCTGTTTTCTTAAATCTGATTTTTCGGTGCATCATGTTACAGGAAAGTAAGACTGATAGATGAAGACTTCTTCCACAGAAAAGCACTAAAACTGGCAAACTGCAACATCCCCTGTGTGATTTTTATGTCATCTGTAAGACGTATCAGTAAATGTTCACAATTGATGGAGTGGTAGGCAATGATAATTGATAGGCAATAGTGGTCAAAGCCTTTTCAGAAGCACTTACAAGAGGGACAAAGTCAAGCAAAAAATTCACTTGTAACCCAGAAGGATGCTGTTAGAGCAAAAGAAATGCATTTTGCTTGTGACCTTCTCACCAGAGAAAGATGTTCTCATCTAGACCCTGTGCCTTAGGTCACATGCAGTTACAGGACCACTTGGGCATAAATAATTGCATGTCCCAGTTAAGCCAGAGAATTGTACCGTCACTGTATATGGTGAGACACTGGAACAGGAGCAGGTTGCCCAGAGAGGTGGTAGGTGCTCCATCCCTGGCAACATTCAAGGCCAGATTGGACGGGGCCCTGAGCAACCTGATCGAGTTGAAGATGTCCCTGCTCATTGCAGAGGGGTTGGATTAAATGACTTTTAAATGTCCCTTCCAACCAAAGCATTCTATGATTCTGTGATTCTAGTTGCCTTTTGGAAATAATACAGCCCAAGATTCACCATGCTTTAAAACAAGTAAGGCAGTTCTTTGAATCAAATGTAAGGGTGCTATGTGGTGCAACTGGACTCATCCCATTGTGATATTGGGACATTTCTATTGCAAGAGAAACAGCAAGTAATTTAGGAATCCTGAGTACTTAGTACTACAAAGGGTGGGGAAAAACCCACCACCATCTTTGGAAAAGAATCGCCCTCAAAGCTTGAGGATGACACTGCTGGCTTGTTAGACAAGGTTATTGACGCTAATAACAGGTAACACATTCATGTTAATAGTTCCCCTATAGTAATTTTTAGCTGCTACATATAACTAATGGTAATTTCCAAACTTACTCAGGCAGCACAAGCTCATTAAACAAAGGCAGGTATTTCTTTAAACTATTCATAAAGCGCAGTGTGAGAAGGAGGATAAAGAAAATGTCCTGTTACAGAAGAAGGTGAAAATGAAGTACAGTAAGGTGTCTAGGTAATTTTACAAGAAAAAAATGTCTGTTTTGTTGTGGAAAATCCTGACATTGCTGAAAAAGATGTAACAATATCCTAGTTTTGAAAGCTGTAGTAAGAAAAAATCAATCCTGAAAGACAACGTGATTTCCTGGCACCGAGACTTAGGAAGCAGCGGGGTTGTTCAGAGGGGGACGCCGAGCACTTGGCACAGCCTCAGCTCCCGCTGCAGTTGTGCTCCTTTCAGGTGCAATTTCGCCCCCGGGAAGGATCATATCTCTGCTTGAGAGCGCGCAAGCGTTGGGTGTGGGTGGGAGCTCAGTCCCTGCAGCTTCCCACGTCCCCTCTGAGCGCCGGCCACGCTGGTGTGACCCAGGGTCTGCGTCAGGGCAGCCTCGGCTGCCAAACGCCGGGGATTTCAGCTGGCTGCTGTTGCGTGCGTGGGCGAGGGGAGAGCAAGCGGTCAGTTACGGACCGGTTTTCCCTGTAGATGCGCGATTTGGCGTCTCAAGTCTGGAATGCGTTTTGCTTTGCTTTTTCAGTTTGTTCCGTCTGAAGTATCTGTGGTCAGTCTGGCTGGCCGGGGGACGCCGAGGGTGGCAGCTCCGGCACAGGGCACAGGGATCGCCACGCTGGGGGCCCGCCAAGGGCAGGGGGCCTGCCACGATTTGACTTCTTGGGGTTTTCCCCCCCCTCAGTTTCCCCCAGAGAGCATTGTGATCCAAGTATAACACTCAGCTGGTCATGCTTCACCAAATTAAAGTTTCTGATGCTTTCTCAGGACCTCTGAGGTTTTAGAATCTTTATCTGTAAATTGCACGTATGTAAATTACATATACGTAAATTAAAACCACTAATCTATGAACTCAGGCAGGTCTTTTAATTGTTTCTCAGTACTTTAAAAAGATAATACAAAGCCTTTTGGTGGGTACCATGAACAGAAACTTAAATTTTAAGAATGCATTTTGAGACATACATTCTCTTTTATGCTTTACTGAGTCCGTCTGGTAGAGGAGCTGCTAAGAAAATCCAGTGCAAGGGACGTAAAACCCTGCCATTGCATTGCTACAGTGGAAATATACACACCCTACTGCAGCTTTGCACTCGTGGTTTAAGATGATGACAGACAGAAAGCGTATTTCCAGGGCTTTCTGTGTTGAGCAGATTACTTAAACCCAGATTCTTTCAGATGTCTGAGCTCAGCCATGGAAGCATTAAGGAAAAAAGTCAGAAACTTGACTGAGACTGTTCACTGAAACCATTATTAAACTTTAAAGGAAGCAATGAAGCAAGGATTATATGTAGCTGGGTGTGGGAAATTGCTGTGGAAACAGGTGTTGCTTGTCACTTTGAGTTTTGCTTCCATGTTCCAGCAAGCCAAGGCAAGCAGGGACAGAGCTGGTGGAGCAGTGAGGAGGTGCAGGTGTGCTGGCTTTGCTGGGATTGCAGCCTCTCACACCGCTGCTTGCTGCAACCCCCACAAGTGAGTGTCACTGGAAGCCGTTCACCCAGGAACACGAGCCGGAGGAGTTAATCTGCCTTTTTGTAGTCGGTGTTTGGTGTGCAGACTCTCGTCTTCAATCCCAAATCTCTGTAACCTCAAGAGGGGATCAAGCCTGACAGTGGCGGTTGTGCCAGAGAACTGGGGATTTGTCTCTAATGCTGAGATTTAGTGCGGATGCTACCAGAAACGGTACATGTGTGCCTGCGGACACGGGGCGCGTGGGGTGGGGGGGCTCCCTTTAAGCAAAACAGGGCAGCAGAGCAGCGAAGTGTTCACGGCTTTGTGGGGACAGGGGGAATTTCATGTCTCATGGCTGGCGAGTGACTGGGCTGAAGCTGGTCTCTGTTGCTGTCAGTGGGTTGCTTTCGTGGTGATGTGTATCCTCCATGCTACAAGCATGGCTGTGGGAGTCTGCCTCGGCGCTCATGCTTTTCCAAATGTTTTCCTCGCTGTCTCCTTCCCCTCGACGCGGCGATGTAAAGCCAGCAGCCTGCCTCAACGGGGTGTCCTGGGTTTTCTGCAAGCCACAGGAACCCTCTCTCTTTGCTCTGCGTGAGGTGCTGGGGCATGTGCAGCATCAGTCCCATGGCTTTTCCTAGTGAGAGGTACTCTGTGACAACAACTAAAATGAGCAGAGATGTTCTCACCCATAAATGTCAAAGAAAAGGGAGGTTACTCACCTGTGTGTTAAAGACAGAGAAGTGGAGGTATGGGGTGTCCTAAATCCTGAGAGTGGCACCAGCGAGCGAGATCCTGGCTCTCGTGGCCCCGCTGTTGTGGGTCTCTCTGGTCCAAGGATGCCTTCCCTCTGAAGCGTGACTGTATGTGTATATATATACATATACATACTTACATGTCTGTATATTTTTGTGTGTCTTTCTACATCGTGCTGTAAATGGAAGCTGTTTTCAGATTAAAATGAAAGCATTTGTGTTATGTGAGCACTTCCCTTGAGCTTTCCTTGCTGGACTTGTGAGAACTGAGGATGGAGACAATGAAGTTTTGTTTTGCTTTCCAGTCCGAGGTACTGTGTACAGGGATTCACATGTGGCTCCTAGACAGAAATTATTAATATTTGTCCATTAGACTTGGCAAAAGGCTGCAGATTTGTTTACATAACCAAAATTGAAATCTGTTTGTCTGCTAAACTTAATGACGGAACGTGTGGGCTTTTATATCTGTATCTTTATCTATTTATGTTTTTATATAGCCATTTTTAGGCAGAAAGCAAAAAAAATGTGGTTTTTGCAGTAGTACATTATTTTGACAGGCAACAAAAAAGGGAACATGGTGCTAAACTTGCAAAGTATCAGATCACAAGATAGAAATCCCAGAGAAATAGGCATGTGAATACCACTGAGAAGGACTAACCAAAAAATAGCACATGCAAATTAATTTCTGCTGTTTTAAAGGTAATCATCAGATAAATTATGTCTTTGTAATGGTAATCAGGATAATGTTCATATGACAGTTAATAGTATTTCTGTTTTGATGAGAGGCACTGGGATCCCAGAACACTTTAAAGATCTTCATCAAGACTCAGCGTTCTTGCAGAATTGTTACAATTATCCTTACTTAGCAGCTAGTAGGAAAAATAAGGTTAAANGATGTGCCAAATGTCAGATCCCAGATTAGATGTAGCACAGGGAATAGGGATCATGACTCAGACTCTTACAACCCATAGTCTTAATTCAGATGTTTTAAACGGAAAGAAAGACATTGCCTTGTTGAGAATTCAGATTTGAGATCAGTCTTCAGAAGGCTGGTTGATTCTATTTTTCACTTTTTTCTGCAATGGAAATTAGCCCCACTTTCAGCCAAGAGAGGATAAGCAGTGCTGCGGATGCAGTTGTGCAGATGTCTGAAATGGCCCTTCTTTCCCCTAACCCTGAATGTCTACATCCAACCTGCTCCCTGTAGGCTCCTTGTGTAATCAATGGAGAGAAAAAGCTGCTGCTAACGTGATTCATCTGACCTGTTTTAGCCGCCTACTTGAGGAGTAGATGAAGCATGCTCTAGAAACCCTTTCATTTCTCCTGATTTTAAGGGAGTCCAAATGAAGAACTGAAACTTAGAGGCTGTCTGTCCTGGGTGAGGTGAAGCAGAACTCAGGACACTGTAAGCATCTTTAACAAGTCATCTGGCCCAGATTGTGGTTTACAGCAGTCTGCCATTTTATAGTGGGGTTTTGCATGTGGCGCTTTCGTTTTCTCATCATCTTTACTCCAGCTTCTGGCCCTTGTGTTTTAACATCCATTAGATTTAACTACACTTTTAGAGAACAAAGGTGGAAATGACCTAGGTACTGTCTCATTGACTCGGGTGATATCACAGCTTTGAATTCAGTTTATTGCTTGAATGCATCCTTTTATTTCAGGAAACTGAGTAAATAAGCTCCCTTGTAAAATGTGGTGTTAGTCAAGACGGGAGTTGTCTTGAGACTGGCATACAAGCAGAAAAATACAGCACGGCTTCAGTGTTGCTTGGGATACTTCATGCAGCTCTGGTTGCACCTCTTTGAACAAGATCACCTACTGCCCTCTTACAGTGAACATTTGGCAGTTCTGTTCTGTGTTTCTCTGATGCTTACCACATCCCCTGGGACGTTCTTGTTCTTTAAGTTTGCTCTAAATTCTCCTTGAAATATATTTCTAATACAGTGCCTGTGATGCTTCCATAGCCATTCAAAGACCACCTTTACAGGGGTACCCTAAGCACTACTACATCAATATTCTGAGGTTAATCCTAACTGATACTGCATGTCCCTACGTATTCATACAGACAATTTGTAAAAGCCCTCCCTGTATGGTAAGTTGTATGATGTGCTTTGTAGTTTGCCAGCGTTTTTTTGTGCTTTGGCTCTATTTTGGACATCTAATAGCACCTAAACCACAGAAATGTCTGTACTGTGGTGTCAGGATACTTTCCAAGGGAAAAATGTATTTAAAAGTCCAAAGAGCTACTTGTGCCTGAGTAGTAAAACCTATCCAAATGAAGAAGACTGAGAATAGCTTCCTTCATGATCTGCCTACCTGCCCATTGGGATGCTGGAGAAGTTGTGGAGAGAATTGCAGGGGATTTAAGGTTTCTGGTGTAGTAAACAATTGAGACATAGAAGTGGATATGTCAAAGTGTATGCTGAGCTGCTCCTAGACTTGGACTTATACTGACAATGTGCAACCTTTGTCATCTCAGTTGGGTGTTATTGTCTTTATACTTTGAATCAATTAACTAATGAAGTTGGGATAGCTGACATTTGCCTGAAACTACTTGTTTTTCCTAAGTGTTTTGTTTTAAATGGCATCCTAAACCAGTCTAGTTTCACTGGTGCAGTAGTTCCCAACACTACGAACGAAATTCCCTTCAAGAAAATAATCCCTGTACTCCTATTGACATCATCTTGTCAAAGTCTCAAATTCTTGGTGCTTTAGGTAGAGTAACTGGGGATCTTCTCCACTACTTTATTCCTATCCTGGGTCCGGCTTTTAATTCAATAACCAGTGAAATAACAGGGAATAATGAAAGCAAGCAGCTTAAGCATGGAGCCTAAGCATGGTTCATGCTTTCTGAGAACATGGGCAGATGGGCCTGTTTCATCCAGTTTACATTTTAAATCCCCTCTCACAAGGATAACTGATAATTTTTTTTTTTTTAAGTTGAGCTCCGGGAGAAGAAATCCCATATTCCTTCTTACACCTGACTACGCTATTGCACCTCACTGCTCTGAGAGGTGCTGCCATGCTTTGAAATGTGCATGTGAATATCCTAAGCCAATAGTTACAGCAATCACACTTATGTTGGAGACTGCACTTACCCCGTGTGTCCCAGGAGCTGATCTCTGCTCATGTGTTCTTGCCAGTTGCAGAGTGACTGAACTTGGCTGTTTACTGGGGCATGCTTCCAACTGTCTTATCAAATATTAAGCAGATGAATATATAAATAATTTTTTATGTTACTGTGCTAACATCTTTATTGCAGTTATAAAGCACTAGTTGCTGTCCGTTTGGTATGAGTAGTTTAGGTTTTGTTTTTGGAAATGAATTGATAGTTCTCCTCTTGCCAAATAAGGCATGAGAGAGAATGAACTTCACAGTGAAATTTAGCTATAATAAACCACATAATCTCTTTGACTTAGTTTTAAAGCAGGCAGTTGTTTAAAGCAGCTGGTTAAGTACACAGATGTTCTGGTTGAGGGCAATCCAATATTAAAATGGCATAATGTGGCAACAAATTCTCATTTTAAAATGAATGGCTGGCAGAAGAAATATTTAGTTAAGCACCCTACCCTTAATTATAGTGGCAGATACTTTTCTTCTAGAAGCATGTGTTCAGAAGGTGCTGAACAACCGAGCCTTCTTTCTAGCAGAAAATGCTGTGTTGCATTTCCTTCAGAAAGAGAAGGTGCATTCACTGGCTTGCTGGACTCGGTTCCCCACTGCAGAATTGCTGCCTAAGTCTGCAGGTGAAAGGACAGTGGCTATGAAAATAACATTTTATTCATCTACAGACATAAGAAGGGTTGTGAAATCATACAAGAAAGTCAAAGGTAGCGTGCTTGTGTCAGGGTCCTGCCCCTCTGCAGGGGCTGGTAGAGTTGAATTCTTAAGCTGTGATGGAGACCAGCTGCCTCAGTGAGTTTCCTTGTGAAGACTGGGCTTTTGATTATAATATTTTACTTGTCTTCATGAATGCCTGCCCAGTGAAACNTGGAGGTGTTGTGCTTTCTCTCCCTGATGCAAAGAGGATGTCAACTTATGTGATTTCCTTGCACTTCATTTCTTTGAACTTGCACAGCTGCCCTCTCGGGATGACAAAGTCCCTGGCCCTAGGGCCTGCCAGTTTTAGAAGTTTCTAAATGTCAAGTTTAATCTCAGTTTTCATTTTTAAAAATATAAAGTTCAATGCCTTTTTGCTTGCAGAGAAAATGGAGTTATTCCTGGTTAGTGAAATGTTGGTACCTTTATGTTTCTGGGTGTAAGGTGGGAGAGAGAGTAACCGTTTCATATTCCTATGACAAAAATAGAGGCATGGTGTCTCCAATTACACGAATTAAACCAGTTAAACAGTATCTTTCCTCCTTCTTGTCACAACACCCCAGCTTTGTACAGGCCTGCAGCCTCCAACATCAGGAGCCCTTTATAGCCTGCCCTGACAGCTTGAAGACCAGGGCAGTTTTGTATTGCCTTGTTGCTGAGGTGAGGGCTCCTCATTGAAAGCTCCCAAGAGCATGTGAGAAAGGAGGGTACTAGGGGCCCCAGCATAGCTGAGCTTGTGGGGTACAGTACAAAGAGCAGTTGTGGGTGTTTTCCTATTCCCTCTTCTGGCTGCCCAATTTCCAGCCATTACTGGCATAAAGACCCAGGAGGCTAGCCAGAAACTGAAGATAGGCAGGTAGGTAGGGAGGGAGGGAGGTAGTTAGGTGAGCAGCATGAAAGGTTTAGTCTAGAACTTCTAAACACCTCTGAAAGTAGGAAGCCACTCAATCTTCTTGCATAGCCTCCCCTGTCTCAGCCTCCAAGTCTTCCTCCCTTGGTGCGGATCCTTTTTTATCCCTCCCTGAGCCCCACCAGCTGTCATTTCATCACTTTTAGCCCCAGGGCTGTCAGTTCTGCCTACCTTCCCTGCCCATCAGATATCTATCATTGACTTCAAAAGTGCTAGTAAGAACTTCTCCATCTGTCAGTGGGGATGTGGTTGCCTGTGTATCAATAGACTGTTGTCTGATGCTCCCCAGCAGCATAGGATTTTGCAGAGACTGTGAAACTCATCCAGACAGGTAGCAGTCAATTAAGCTGAACTTTGTGTCTGCGTTAGTGTGATCACAGCTTTATTAGTGCTGGGATAATTTTTATCTGAGTTCTATGCATAAACTTGAAGTCACACTTCTTGTTTGCAGGAGAGGAGCAGTATTTCTTCTTCTGCCATCCTTGTCTGTAAAACAATTTGTCTTTTCTACACTGATGTGTGTCACCCAGTGTTGTTTGGATTAACTGGTCAAATGTTCTAGAATGTGTCATCACAGAACACCCCCCTGCGTCTCAAATTATTGTAATCTTGCTGCCTGCTTGCGTGGTCTTAGAAGCACTGATAGGAAGAGCCTGTTCTAGCAGCGTTGTGTCTTGGCTCAGCCTTTGGAGAGCATGAGGCCTGTATGGCATGTAGGAACTCTTCTCTGAGTTTGAGGAACTAAGGTAGAAAGTACTGATCTCAGCAACTTCAGCATTTTAGTGCAGAACATCAATGGATTTATTCTAATTCCCACCCCTGTTACAGAGGCCTGGAGTCAGGATGGGTTTCAGAAAGGAGATGGTGGGATGCGGTGAGTGGATTGGGAGCAGGGCCTGGGCAGACCTGGGTTTGCTTCCTAGGTTTGTGCTAGCACTGGGGTGACTTTGGGCAAAACAGATTCCCCGCCTGCAAAAATGGGATAGTGAGACTTCTGGGGTGTAAACCTACTAAGGCTGAGACACTCTTCTTTGGAAAATAGCTTTTCCTTAGGCATTTTTCTTTTGGATTGCCCTTCCTGGACAAAGTTGCTTATATATTTACATGTCACACTGCTTTATAATGCGACTTCCCAGCAAAGCCGACCTGTGGCAGGAGGTGAGAATATATAGGCTTTAACACATTCACTCTGATTTAACTGCTTCTCCAAGAAAGTATTTAAAAGTGCTTTCTCCAGATAAGAGGTTTTCTATTGCTAGATGTCTTGAAAATGAATGTGCTGCCTCAGGGCAAATGCAGTATCTTCTTATTGCTCATAACACGGTTACTTTGAATCTTCTGCCTTTATTGAGAAAATTATTATACTTTTTGAGGATTCCTCCATTAGACTATCAGGGAGGCTGTTGGTTGGAGAAGTAGGTGAGTCATGTGAAGCCTTGTGTCTCTTGGTGCGTGTTTGCAAACCTAATTTTAGTCAGTCTACTCTATTCTGCTCTGCCAAAATTAGATAACATTGTTACAGCTATGTGAGTGTTTAAATCAAAATGATTCTCCAGATAAATGTAATTAGGAAAACCAGTTCCCTACAGCTGTATTCAGTCATGGATCACAAATACATCCTTTTTTTTTTTTTTTAACAAGATACCTAAATTTGGATTGGTTTCTAAGAGTTCTCTGACCCATTGGCTTCCGTGGGCTTTGTATCACATTTTTTACTGTACACGTATCTAAATGTGTGTCTTAACATTTCCTGTGCGTCTTTCTGCTTAAAAGTAATTGTTACTACTACTGCTGCGTTCTGCCTGCGAATGTCATCATCAGACCCAGCAGCAGATTAGATAAAGATTTCTTGACTTGCCAGCAAGTTGTCCTGTTTACTGTTAATTTTGAGATTTCACACTGCCTCCATTAGATTTGTATTTGAGCACCTCCTACGCTGATGAATTTAACCCCTTTGTCCTTGGGAAGTAGGGGATCTGATCCTTGTTTTGCAAATCCTGCTAGTCTTGCTCTCCAGCTGATCCGTTGGCCTCCATGAACTCGGTGCTAGGTGAGAAGAGTTGGATTCAAGTCAGGGCGTGGACCCAGCTTAACAAAGAACTTGAGTGCATACTTCAGTTCAAAACTTTGTGATAGCTTATAAGGCTTAAAGACGTCTTCAGTGCTTTATCAAACGGAATTCAGCTAATCTACAAAGTTACTTTTCTGTTGGATGGTGAATCCTATCTGAAGATTATGCAACCCCAAAGACTGGTTGGTGAAGCTCACTGTGATGATGAGGTTAGATGGCAAAGGTTGCATAAGCACAGTTGCCTATCCAGAGGCTTGGTGGTATTATGTATTTACTTTCAGAGATGTGCATCTGCCGCAGTCCAACACTGTGAGTAAAGAAACACCCTGGAGACTTTGTTGCTGCGGTAGGTGAAGGAAAAGGTGGAATGGGAGACAGAGGTGTCCATGTGGTCACAAACTGAACTGAATATGGACTTGGGACAGGAGCAGGACCTGATGTGAAACAGAAGCTAAACACATTTGAAAAGAGAGAAAGAAACTGACAGCCTTTGCAAATCGACTGTTAAATGCTACATTTGATGCCGTTGCAAGAGGCTTTTTGCAGTATTCATTACTTCTGATTAGATTTGTGAGATGTACTAGATGACAACAGTCTATTTAAACATCTATTCATATTCTTGCTCTAACATGTTTTAGAACCCTGTGTGGGTTATATTTGGTGTTGTGAGGACACACTCACACAGCCTCTATTCTTTCTTCTGGAACTGTTGCTCTGATTTGCCAGCCATGGCACCTTACTCCCAGGATCTCCTTGACTTTTGTCTAAAAAGGACCAGACTTGGAGTCTCTGGGCTCCTGTTTCCCTCCAGATGCTCGTGTTGGAGGAATGAACTAGACTCACAAAATCTTCTTTGGAAGATGAGACTTCTTGCCCTTTCCCTTTCCTCCCAAACACATCATCTGCCCGCCAGCACAGGTTACCTCAGAGCAAGGTGTGCTGCCTAAGTGTGCAAGAGATAGCTAGCTCCAAACAGCAGTGAGTGAATGCAGCGGTTAAAGACGAGAAACAACACTGGGCTGTCTCCCTGGTGTGCAGCCTGCACGGGGAAAGTGTGACTCATGCTTTGGACACCCATTTCACACTTCCCTGCAGCTGTGCCGCATCTCATATGCCTACAGAGCTGTGTTGCAGGGTGCTTCGCAGCTTGGGATCCCACAGTTGCAGCTGGTCGGTGACCAGCCATCCAGCACGGCTGGAATGCGGGGTCATGGAGCAGGAGAAGTGCTGGGGTGCAGTCCAGAAGGAGATTTCCTAAAAATGTATCACTTAGGGAGATCTTCATGCCAAAAAGCATCATCGTATCTCATGGTCAAGAGTGCATGTGGGATCTCATGATCTGGGATAGCAAGGAGCTGGGGAAGGGAGGTTAAAATTGCTCCCTCTTGGCCTTCTTGATCCATCGCCTGCCCTCTCTTACCTTGTAGGTTTTCTCCTTTTCTTCTGCTGCCAGTGCCCTGCTAAGTGCCGAGGGAGGGAGGCACCCTGGCTTTCATTGCACCTGTGGTTGGGATAAACAGAGATTGACTGCTGTTGACATCGGTCCACAAGCCCTACAGTCTGTTGAAAGTTTCATTTAAATAAACAAAGCATATTTTTAGTTGTACGCAATGTTTGGCCATGGTAGCAGAGAGCACTAGCAGGTGTCTTTAAGGCCTCTAGAAATGAAACAGCAATCCCCAAGCGGAATATGCAGTGGGCTGGCTGCTTAGCTAATGGAAGTTGGCCAGCCTCCACTGGATTTGACCCAGGACAACTAGATTAACAAAAAACAAACAAACTCGACTTGTTTTCTTTCTAACAAGGAGCGTCCCCTTCTTTCTATCTCTCAGCAATCTGTCCAGGCTCATTCTGCTGCATCTTTCCCCATCTTGCTTCCCCTGACCCTATCTCTCCTCCCTCCCTGCTGCAGGGAGCAGACCTACAAATGTACCAGTTGCTTTGCTGGAGTAATTCAAGGACAATTTTGCCTTCTTGCTACTTAGGTATTCCAGGAAGCAAATACTGCCTTCGGTTTTACAAAAGGCTGGTGGAAAACTTGCAAGAGGCAGGTAAAGTTGTGTGGCACAAGCGTGTAGCAGCTCAATGCTGGGGCCAGTGAGGTGTGTAGGAGAAGCGTTGGGATGGGGCCATGGGAGCAGTCCTGTGATGCTAGGCTGCACGTGAAGTTGGGAAAAGCTTGAGCAGCACAAGACCCTGGAGCAGTCCTTTGGCAGGTCTCGTTCCTGGACTGCACACACCAGCTGGGCATGTGCCTAATGAAACTCCACCTGCAAATCCTAATGAAGGACTCATTAGAGCTCTTCCAGGCACTAGCTGCAGCTGAAGCATCTTGCACATCCATCAAGCATGCTGCTGCAGGAAGGGTGGCTGGTGAGCCAGCAAAGAAGGCTGAGGTTTTGACACTGTTCCCCACAGTATCCCCATAGTATCCTCCTGGAGAAACTAGCTGCCCTTGGTTTGGACGGGTGTACTCTTCACTGGATAAAGAACTGGTTGAATGGCCAAGTGCAGACAGTAATGGTGAATGGAGTTAAATCCAACTGGCAGCCGGTCACAAGTGGTGTCCCTGAGGGCTCAGTTTTAGGTCCGGTCTTGTTTAACATCTTTATCAATGATTTGGATGAGGGGATTGAGTGCTCCCTCAGTAAGTTTGCAGATGACACCAAGTTGGGTGGGAGTGTCGATCTGCTTGAGGGTAGGAACACTCTGCAGAGGGATCTGGACAGGCTGGCTGGATGGGCTGAGGCCAACTGTATGAGTTTCAACAAGGCCAAATGCCGGGTCCTGCACTTCGGTCACAACAACCCCTTGCAATGCTATAGGCTTGGGGAGGAGTGGCTGGAAAGCTGCCGAGCGGAAAAGGATCTTGGGGTGTTGGCTGACAGCTGGCTGAACATGAGCCAACAGTGTGCCCAGGTGGCCAAGAAGGCCAACAGCATCCTGGCTTGGATCAGGAATAGTGTGGCCAGCAGGAGTAGGGAGGTGATCATGCCCCTGTACTCAGCACTGGTGAGTGCCCAAAGAAGCACTTTGGGATATGGTTTAATAGGCATGGTGGTGTTGGGCGAATGGTTGGACTCGATGATCTTAGAGGTCTTTTCCAACCTATGATTCTATGATTGTAAGAGGTGGGAGGGTGTCACCAGTGTGGAGTCAGCTCAGTTAAGAAATGAAAAGCAAATGCTTGATTCTCAGGACTTTTTTAATTGCATAAAAAAAATGAGCAGACAGTTAAAAAAGTCAGTTAAATGTGAAACAAATAGTGAAGGTAATGGAGTTAACCGGGGATTAAAATTGATCTTGAATAGTGTGTTTGCAGTTATTTGTATTTACCCTGGTGTCTCTGTTAGTGGGACTTTATTAATGGCATGCTCAGCAGGCTTGGTTAAGATGAGGACTTTAAGCAAATAGCACTATATTTTGTTTTAAAAGAGCTTTGAAATATGAAGCACAGCAGGAGTAACAGGTGTTGGAAGAATAGTAGGCCAAGAAAGACATTATTAGGTTATTTTCTGCCTTCAGTTGATCTGATTACCTGATCATTATTCTAAACACTGTTTTGAAAAGGTGGGAAATGTGAGAGATGCACTTTCTCCTTGCAGTCTCGCTACGGGTGTTGCAATACTTCTGTAGCTACATGTCAATTCATGGCCAAGCAGCTTCAGAGGCTGGGAGAAGGTTCTTTGCTTGATACTTGGCTAGAGATAGCATCAGGTGGCAAATCATGAATCAAATCAGAAATCAGTACCTTTTTAAATGTGAATTATGGAAATAAAATTCGTATACAGGTCTCATTCTGAAACGAGAGAAAGCTTTTAGCAAACATGTGCTACTATTAAAACTAACTAATATGGAAATTCACCTGGTGTGGAAAACCAATACAAAAGGCAGCCTAGTAGAAGGATTTAGGGGTTGGGTTTTACCTTTGATAAACCACAATTATATAAAAGGTAATATATAAACTGTATTTTATATTTTTTAGTCTGAGAGCTTTGTCAGTGTGTGCCACAGCTCATTGCTTGGCTCAATTAAGGTTTTTGTTTGCTTGTTTTATATCTTTCTTTAAAAAAGAATTGTTAAAATGTGCATTCACTTAAGAATACTTTAGTCAGTGCTACGTGCTGGGTTATTGAAGTTACAAAGAATGTCTACTCACAGAAAAGGTGGAAGACTGAAAGTAGTTTGCGTTTCAGTGTTAAACTGCCATTCCCTCTTCCTGAAGAAGTACAGAGAGGGCTGCATTCATTCCTCTTAGTTCACCTGCATAGGCTGAATAATGTGAATTCAAAATATGTAAACTGAACAGAATAAGCATAAAGTTTTAGTGGTTTTTTTTCCTGGTGTTCCAATTCTGAATAAAAAAGTAATCAAGCAGATCTGCTAGCTGTAAAGCTGTGGAGAAGACCAAGCTTAGAATCTATCAGTTCAGTGTGATGGCAGATGATACTTCATCTCTATTTTGTAGTATTTTTAAAGTTAATTTTTAGGTGGCTCTGAGGGAGTTATGTGAGCTTATTTTTGTATGCGGTGAATTAAAATCAAATTTCCATCACTACACAGCATGTCAGATCAAAACCAGAAAAAGAAAAATCTATGAAATGCAAAATATACATCATTCACTTTTGCCTAAGTTAATGTAAAAATTAAATTTCTGAATAAAGGTATGTTTAATCTGTGTAATCGCTTATTGCGTTTAGATATGGAATAATGTATTCTCCTAATCACGTAAGGAAGCATCCAGTTTCTTCTAACCAAGAAGAGTTTCCTTTGGAAAAACAGCTTTAAACAGCACAAATGCAAACCAAAATGGAGATAGCGCAGGTAACCCTGTTTTAATTAATCTTACTGATTTAAATCATAATTAATACCAGTGATGCAAATCAACCTGTGTACTTCTTGCTTTTTCGAGAACAACCTGAGGGCCCACACGGGGATGAACGTGTGCTTGGGAGGAGCCTGGGCAGTGGGGACGGAGGTGGTACCCCAGGCTGCAGCACCCACTCCAGCTCACTGCATCTCTGCAAGAATGTCTCCCTTCCAGGGAAGAGAGAAAGCCAGGACAGAGATCGGTGGCACAAACCCAAGGCAGCTTCCTCAGGGGTTGTGAAATCACGCCCTTAAGTCCTCTTTTGAAACTAGCCTTTGTTTTTATTAGAAAGGTCTGAAAATATCCCAAATTGGAAAGCAACATGTAGTTTTTATTTTAATTTGAAATAAAAGGTTTCTTAGAGCCAAAGAAGGTGGTTTTGATTTGTTTCATCCAAAAAAGTTCAAGTTTTCTGTTTTCTGTTAAGAGAAATAAATCACTATTAAGTGCTGATTTCTGCTTATGGTTATTTATTGTAGTGCGATGGTCTCTTCTGCTGTCTAGTGTCATTTATCCCCAAGAAATAAATCAGAGTTTCTGAATAAGCTTTTCTTTGTAAGAATTGACCGGGGCTTAATCCTCAGCATTGTTAAAAAGGCTTTTATTTTTACAGAGGTGCCTTGTAAGGAAGTACAGGATGCGGATGGTGGAAATTTAGAGAATGTAGTTGTCTCCTGTTACTGTTGTTATTTCTCTTTTCTCTTTTCCTTCTGCTCTGTGTGGCTGTCTAGGGCTTGGGGTGAGGTTTCCCATAAGCATAGTGGTTTGTTTGAAAAGGGTGAGCAGCGGAGGAACTGTGCTGCAGTCTGATCTGGAGCTCCTGGGTCTGATGCTGCCTTCACTGCTCACCTGCATGGTGGCTTTGGGTGAGTTTTCTGGCATCACCAACTGGAAATAACTGCACGTAACATTTAGTCTTGGGTGGTGTAGCCTGATGTCTCTGTGCAATGTGATATTTCTGTGCAGGAAGACTTGCTTCAGAGCTGACAGCAAGACAGCAGAAATTTGTTAAAATGAAAAACAAACCCTCAGTAAAACCGATGTGCTAAGAATTACCCCAAACCCCATACGTTTCCTCCCATGCTCTTTACCTGCTCTTCCCAAGCAAAGACTGTAGCACATCAGCCAAGAGGCAAATAATTAAAAGCCCTCCCATACTGTGTTCCTGAGAAATGTCAACAGAGAGGACTCCTGTTTGATGGATGGTGGTGCTTTTGGGAGAGGGGAAAGGATTCTTTTCTCCGTTCCCTTCCCTGTTTGTGGAAGATGCGATGGGAGTGTTGTAGTGATGGTCCCAATTTATTTTAAACAAAACTGAAAAATCAAGGCTGTGTGTGGCAGAAGTAGTTTGTTCTCACTCAGCTCAGCCCCAGAGGAAAAGCTCCAGAAGGTCATTGGGCACTTAAACAGGCTTTGTATCTAGAAAGAGCTCGCTGGCAGTCGAGTCCTTGCTCCCTTGGGAACATGGGGCACTCTGACAGTACGCGAGGCAGCAGTAAACCCCTACAGAGAACAGTAGTGGAGCTGTACAGAGAGGACATCATACATGAAAAGACTAAGATTTCATAGGAGGAATTGTTTTGTTGTAGGGTTGTGTGAAGTTTTACTTTCTCCTTTGTAAAAATACACTCATAATCTCTACAGCAGCAGCTTTGATCTGTTCAGGGCACACCTCAAGATGATGCCACACTTCTGTGGTTTTCTTTCTGGGCTTTTTATTTCTTGCTTTCGTATCTAAAATTTCTGTTGAAACAAACGTTGCTTGATGGAAACTGTAAATACCCTTTGGTTTAGGGGAGGAGGAGAGCCTTTCTGTTGACAGTAAGGGGAGTGGGGTGCAGGTTCAGACACTGGATTTGGCATGGATGTGTGATGTGGCTGCAAAATAAATGTATGAAATGGGCAAAAGTATCTCTGAAGAGGAGAGGTGGGTGTAGGAAAGGAGAGCTGGGTGTAGGAAAGGCGTACATGGGGATATCTTGCAAAATCCTCAGAAATACCTCCAATGCAGAAAGGAGATTTTTGTTGCTGGAGAGAGTTTGCCATCAGATTTAAAGAATGGTTGTTCACTCTTTCTTGGAGACCACTATCAGGGGATCAAAAGTTACACATCTGCTTCATCCCGTCCTGAAGTTCACCCTGCAAAAGTAAAACATCTGCAAATTCATATCTGCAAAATAAAACAAGAACTGGTGACTTTTCAATATGTATTGAATGTTTTATTATAATATCTACTGTGCCTAGAACAACCTTGCTAAAAAGTTCCAGAAAATGAAATAATGTGCCATGAATAGGCAAATGATTCCTAATCAATAACATGTGCTGAATAACCTTTGTACCTTAGTGAACTGCCACATCTGCAGTGAAATCTGGTAGTTGAATAATGTATCGGGTTTGGGGCTGCATCTGGCTCTGGACGTGGAAAGGAAGACCCTCCAGCTCCAGTGGTGGGACTGCTCTGTGGAGGAGGACACCGGAGGGGGTTCAACCACTGGTCTCAATGAAATTGGAGGGACAAGCCAGTCTGGTCTTCTCTAGTCGCTTCATATTCCTTCTTAAAAGCAAATCATTCTTTCAGGACCGTTTGTGGAAAGTAGAATGTGCCACTGCTACTAGTCTTGGGGGAAAAAGCAAAATACCCTCTTACAATGGGAAACGCGCTGCAGCAGTCCACCAACACCAAGATGAGAGAACATGAACATAACTCTGTGTCTTATTATGGGCTTCCGAGTAGGTTTTTTCCCTGTTTCTTTCTGATTTAGAAGTTGAAGTAAATAATTATACAATGAATGTATCTTAAGAAGTAACTCATGTTCTAATACGGATGTCTATGTAAATCATGCTATATCCTAAGTGCCACTTTCTAGCACTCTGTATGTCATCAGAGCTGTTTTAGAACTTATTTTAAGCTGTATCAGCCACAGTGCATATTTTAAAAAATGCTTTCCTGTTACGTCATTCTGCTACTGACTCAAGGAAGGAAAACGGTAAGGCCAGATTTCAAACTGATGCATAATCTGTCTGCTTCCATTAAATCAATATGTTAGTCTCCACCTACTCTAGCCTGAGGTTATCTTTGTGAACTACGTATCAGAAGAACATTTTAGCATTACAAGCATTTGAAAATTATTCTCTAAAATCAATACTCTGTTTTCTGTTAAACTTGCATTTACTAAAATATTCTCAACATTTCTTTCTTCAAAAAAAGTTAGTGGCTATTCATTGTAGGAGAAATGCATTTGAATTTTATTTCCCCAGTGACACGATTTAATCCGTATTATGGCCCACATAATTTCTGTTCTTATCACAATGATCTTCCTGAGGTTACACCCGAGATAAATTTATCTTGATGTACGCTACGTTATTTATCCATGGAAACATGGTGGGGGGGAAGCAAAATCTGGCTGCTGCTGTGGCTGTGCACGTGCTAGAAAATCTGCTGGAAGCAAATGTGGCACGTGGCGAAAAGTTAGTTGCCCTGATTCTGTCTTTTCCAGAAAGTCAGAGAGACGGAGGCGGCCCCGAGTGCCCCGGACCGGCAGTTCCGACCACGTGGCACGTGGGCGTGCGCTGCTTGCTCGTGCTGCTGGATGCAGCACGCAGTGCTCCTTGCACAGCACCAGCCATCATGCCTCGTCATGTCAGTGCTTCACAGACCTGGTTTTGCGCTGAGCTGAATAGTATTTTGGGGAAAAGGCAACTCTTCAAAATATAGCTTTGACACTACACTAAAGGTCCTCTCCACTATCGTTCTTCTCCCTTTATATGGCCCAGCAGCATAAAAACCAGCTGCACTGATGCTGCGACTGGGCAGGCAGAGCCACGCTGTGTAGCTGTAGGAACAGAAACGCGCATGTGTCCCACTGATTACAGAGTCACAGAATCACAGCATGTTATGGGTTGGAAGGGACCTCTGTGGTTCATCTAGTCCAACCCTCTGCCGAAGCAGCGTCACCTACAGCAGCTGCACAGGACCTTGTCCAGGCAGGTCTTGAATATCTCCAGAGAAGGAGACTCCACAGCCTCCCTGGGCAGCCTGTTCCAGTGCTCCGTCACCCTCAGAGGGAAGAAGTTCTTCCTCATGTTCAGCTGCA
>Ga0065711_1000840_pt1 | contig 53950 bp, 33 predicted proteins | sample Hoacrofraction12_FD_59098 | JGI IMG/M metagenome (GOLD analysis project Ga0065711, IMG submission 59098) | Hoatzin crop microbial communities from Cojedes, Venezuela - Epithelial fraction 12 v2 (version 2) | ecosystem: Host-associated > Birds > Digestive system > Esophagus > Crop | place...
CCCCCGCCACCCTGGAAAATGCTCATTTGTCTCAAACAAATATCCTCAAAGGTTTTAAGAACATTTTGCTGGAAAACAGGGAAACTGTTTGCTGGACCACCCACCTGTATCCTGAGCGATTGTCCAGGGCTGAGGGCTGGGTGGCAGCACCGTCCTCTCCCTGGGGTGCTGGCTGCCCCCGGCCCCCAGCCACCGCCAGACCCCTGTTTCCCTCTTCTAAGCAATGCTGGAGGAGGACATGCACAGAGAGAAGTTTGTAACAAAATGACAAGAAGTTTTTTTTTTCTGGGCGTAGTTTAAAAATTTTAATTAGATGGGGAAAACGGGTTTCTACCTGGGCCTTTATGGTGACAATTTTGTGGCACATTGCATATGCTTTTTGACTATATCTTTCTACCTAACAATTTTGCGTGTCAGCTCACGGCCCAACGCTTTACTTGGTGTTTGGAAAGTGATGACTTGGACTACACTGGGAGAACAGCATTCGCTTATTGGCTAAGCTTTTAAAACAAAAATGGTAGCTGATGCTCATCATTTTGGCTCATTCCTGTGCAGACACAGGGTAATGCAAAATGGGGGAGGGCAGAAGCAAACAGGAACGTTGCCTTCTAGTAGGCAGAAAAAATAAAGAAAAAAAAATTTAAAGAGTTTTAAAAATAAGAAAAAAGCAGGTCAGGTGTGTTCTCAGGCATCAGCCTGTTTCGTTTTGACATTTGCCTCTGTCAGGGTAGCAGACCTGAAAGACCAAATGTAAATCGCATGTCTGTTAATGGCGATAAGTAAGTGCTATCACCCTTTGCTAAAATGAACTGGAGGGAAAAAAAAATAAAGTCAATCATTTAAGTCAGGCACTTGTTCAGCTCTGAAGGATGTACAATATGATTATAAAACAAATCAATAAGCTTTCAGACTTTCTGAATGTCATCACAAATAATTAGGTTACATGGATGGGTCTGAGCTCACCCTTCTCTGGCCCCAGGGAAGTCCAAAGTACCACATTTGGACAGAATGGGGTGCACCTGGCTCAGAAAACATGAGTTTTTGTCACCATTGCTGTTCCACAAAGGACATTTATTAAGAGAAGAAGCAGTAACACAATATGCAACCGTAGTGATACTCTTAATGTTGGTAGACATCAGCTTCTAAGAGCCATTAGGAAGCGCATGAAAATATGTTAGCTCTAGTGGATGCTCTTGTGGATTTGGGGCTTGTGTAAACGGCGTCCCATAACAGGCACACTGTGAAAGGGAGCCATGCTCACCCTTGCAGCTGACTTTTCAGAGGTGCTCATCATGCCCATGTATATACTTAAGCCTTAAACGCAGTATAAAGAGATTCATCATGAGTGGCAGGACCCGATGAAAGTTGATGTCTTCATAGAATCATTAAGGGTAGAAATCATCAAGACCAATCGTCAACCCACCACCGTGCTTGCTAAACCAAGTCCCTAAGTGCCATATCTACACATATTTTGAACACCTTCAGAGATGGTAACTCCACCACTTCCCTAGGCAGCCTGCCCGGAACTTGCAGATCTGGCCTTGCTCATCTGAGTCTGCATTGCCTGGGTCCCCTGTAGCTATTGAGGCCTGTGTAAGGCCAAATTAGACAGGTTTTAGGGAGGAGAAATCAGATGTCCTCCCATCCAACTGCTCTGCAGTGCTGAGGGGCTTAAACAAACTGAAATGCAAAGCAAAAAAGAATTAAAGAAAAAAATCATGTAATAATGCATTTACATTACCACTGTGCTCTGGGTTCCACAACAATTTTAACTTAGTCCCCATGAGGCTACAGAGTAGTTTTGACTGTGGACGTGTTTACTTTAATGTTGTAATAGCTGTGTGTAAAGTGATTGATTTGTTGTCGCTATGGTAACTATAACCTTGTATTTTCTAATGCTGGGGTTCAAAATGTTAACCTGTTTTTTTTTTTTTTTGCCATAGAGTTTGCGTGCCACAACTTTCATTTCTGTGGTATGGGTTTTTTTCCTCCTTTAGCAAGAAACATTGTTCCAACTGATGGATTTGAGAATGCGTTTTCAAGGCAAAAGGTTTTAAAGCAACCAGCTTTGCTTGCTAAGATGCTGTGCTCCCCAGCACTGGCAGGAGGTTGAACACGTCTCTAATCATGGTAAACTGTAAGAAAATTTAACTTCTAAATAGAGTGATTTTCATTATTACCTGATTCTTTACTCTGAACTGGTTCAGCTACAACATTGGGAAAAACCGAAATAGAAACAAGTACCTTTAATCGAAATGAGTAGCAGGCATGAAAACTTTACCCATTTAGCATCGTCTGTGTTTTATTAAGACTTATTTTGGAGAGTGCTTGAGGCAGCCTCTAAGTCCAGTAGTTTTATGCTCAAAAGGATGGCCCCGCTACTGGTGTTAAAAGGAGGGGCTTGGAGCTGAGTTTCTTTGAAAACCTGGGTATTTCTGACAATTAAATCATTCTGTGGACACTTCTGCCAGGTAAGCCCATAACAGATGTGTAACTGTACCCTTTGGCTGCAAAAAGAAATCCCTGTTCTCTGTCCTCTTTGTTACACTCCCCTCCTGCTCTTGTTGGACATGAAGATTAATATTCATTCTCTGCCTCTCTTTTGAGGGCTTTCTAAAATGGCCTGGTTTTGTTTTGTTTTGTTTTGTTTTGTTTTGTTTTGTTTTGTTTTGTTTTATTTTGTTTTCCCCTGCATTGTCTTTAGCCTTTCAGGTGTTTTGTCGACCTGTTGCTGAAGTGAGAGGTAGCCCACTTCATAGGTTCAAGAAACCATAGGAAAAAAAGTTTGATAGGAAACTTTAAAAAAAAGAACAAGAACTTCCTCTTATCCATCCTGCTTTAGAATAAAGATTTCAAACCAATTTTGCTCCAGCATTGAAGCCTTGCTCCTCTTTCTCTCCACTAAATACTTCGTAATTTCCAAGTCTATTCCACTTCCTTTCTAAAGATACGGAGGTGATCTTCAGCACTAGTAAGAAGTTAGCAGAGAAATCAATGAAAAGAGAAGGCTTTACTCTCCAGGCAAATTGGTTCTGAGCCTGATAAATATTTATATGGGAAGAAAGCAAAGCCCTCCTCACTTCTGTGTCATTTCTGTAGCAGAATTGCTGGGGTGAGGGCAACGTTTGCTATAAAAGTGGCGTTTGGGCTGATGTTTTATTTCAAGTGTGTGCTGAGCTTTGTAAGCAGTTTTGGGTGAAAAAAAGAAGGAGAGGACTTTTCAAGAAGTGTGTGGAAACAAGGTGAAAATTGGGAAAGAAAGAAGAAATGGCCTAGGTTTTAATTTTGGGGGCAAATTCCTTCAGCAAGATCAAAAACGTGTCCTCAAGCACAGGATGAAAAGTTTCATTTTGAGTCAAATTGTTTTGGTTAACCTGAAGTGTGCTGTATGGTGCTGCTCACATCTTATTTGTACATCATGGTTCCTTAGTAACATGGAATAACTTGGAGGATTATTCTACATGTAGAATAGATTTTGGAAAAGATTTTCTGCCGCATGAGGCTTCCCTTGTGTGGGAGGCAAGCAGATAAGGAAATATGTCCCAAGGAGCTTTATAAAATTTTTGCCAATCATTGAACAAAACAATCTTTCACTATCTAATCATAGGCATAAAAATATTTAAGCAAGTGAGTAGTTCTGATGAAGTTGAGGCATTTTGATGTTTAGCATGTCGTTGAGGATAGGGATGAGAAACCACAAGTGTCCACAGAGGCATTTGCTGAAGCATGCGTAAGTACAGCAAGCCAAGGCCATGAGTTTGTGATCTGTGCCATTTCTTCCCTGTGTCACCGAGTGCCTGGCCTACAGCAGGATCCATAGCGTGAATACTTTCACATGGATACTTGATAAGCTGATACCCCGTGGATCTTACCATTAGATCATTCTGCTTTTATATTTTGAACTATCACTGGCTGTGCTGGTTCATTGGCTCGGGTAGCCTAAAGCGCTTTTTGCTGATCTTCTGCGTTACCTTCCCTGTGCAGCCAACAGCTAAGCTGCTGTAGCCATGTCAGCGCTAAGCCCAGCAGATTTACGGTGCAAATACTTGCATAATGATGTTTTTGCAGCCACCCCTGGAGGCTGCAGGTCCCTTGGAGGTGCCTGAAAGAAAAGACCCAGGTGAAGGGGAGTTGGAGGAAAAATATCACTAAGCAACACCGCTAGAATTACTCCATGGGAAGCAGTGTGGGTGTCCTGAGTTGCTGATGAGATCAATGGGGAAAGGTCACTTTGCCAGTTCTTGTCCTTTGCAAGGCAGAGCTGCAGCTGAATTGCAGCCGGGTACTGTTTCCCAGGCTGGAGATGAGGAAAGCTGCTTCCATGGGTCTAATGGGGCTGCAGAAAACCCTTTTGATGCCTTTGGCTGAAAGGGTGTTTAATTTAAAGGAAAAAGTCTTTCTGGTCAGAACGGATGCATCCCTCCCCTTGGGCCATGGTTCGGTGATGGTATCAGATGCTGCTTAAGAGGCGCGGATGTAAAAGCCATCTGTAGTCACAGATATATGACCCAGTGGTTAAGTAATGGAGTAACATGCCAACACAGCCGGCTGCTCCCTAAATGCGTAGCCAGAAAGTGTTTGATTCCATTTTTGAATTGCTTTGCGGGTGCTAAGTGGAGCTATTGCATTACGGGCAATTAAGGCACTTCTCCTCGAGGCTGCTCGGGTGCTACTTGGCCCCAACACGTAAAGCGATGCGGGCTCACGTAGCGGGTGGGCTGACCTGTCGCAGAGGACAAGGATAATGGAAAGGTTTTCTTATCCCTCTAAAAACGAGCCTTTTCAGAACATGTTGCAAAAGGGTCTCTGCACCCTGGGGGGGTACACCCTTGGCAGGAAGCTCTATATGGAGGGTGGGAAGAATCATAGAGTAGTTTGGGTGGGAAAGGACCTTTAAATGCCATCTAGTCCAACCCCCTGCAATGAGCAGAGACATCTTCAACCAGATCAGATTGGTCAGAGCCCCATCCAGCCTGGCCTGGAAGGTTTCCAGAGATGGGGCATTTGCCACCTCTTTGGGCAGCCTGTGCCATTGTTTCATCACACTCACTGTAAAAAATTCCTTCCTTGTATCTACTCTAAATCTATCCTCTTTTAGTTTAAAACCATTAGCCCTTGTCCTATCGCAACAGGCCCTACTAAAGGCTTGGCACCCCAGGCTGGGTCATCCCTCTACCTCAGTTACAGACAGACTTTCTTCTGCCAGCTCATAGCATCTGCAACACTAATTGTAACAATTTTTTTTATTATGTTCTTTTTAAGGACCCCCTTTTCTTTAGCAGGAGATAGGAGAAATAACTTGGGTCCCCCAGACTTACAGTTAATGAAAATGGTATTTCATATGAGCCTCAAAGAGGTAAAAAAAGGACTGGATTGAGTAACCTGTGTGTAAGCACCTTTTAATAAGGCATATTCATGTGCCAAAGTGAATCATTCTGGTCCATTGGGTAAATCTGTATTAAAGTAATTTTCAAAATACTTTTCTGCAGCCAATGAGCTGGAAAGGGTCAGTCCAACCATGCATTATTTTTCAATGCATACACTTATTTATGGAATAGAAGGAGGAACACAAGATCTCTCTGGTTAGCTGCCTAGCCACAGGCATTTTTAATTTCTTCCACCATGGCTATACCATTTGGAAGGAGGGTCAGTGCTGCTCTTCCCTGGTGTTGGGATTGCTCGATGAAGGGGTCCATATCCACCACAACAGGACAAGGACCGCACCTTGCTTCTTGAGTAACAGTTCCCACTGCATTTGCCATGAAATCCTGGAAGATGGGAGGCCTTGGAACAAGCCCAAGGGAATTAGGTGAGGCACCCTCTTGTTATGAAGCTGTTATTAGGATTGTGTATGAACAGAAACCCAGTGGCTTGGCCTCAATTTTTCCAGCATGCAGAGCAGGACTGGAGCACCTGGAAACTTTCTAGCAATCTAGCATGGTGCCTGATGAGTTTAGGTGAGCTGTGTGCAGGCAACAGCTGTGTGATGGTTTTCAGGACCATGGTTAGACTTTGGTGGCTCTAATGCCAACTAGCTAACCCTTTAGGCACCTAAATTTGGTTCTGGATGAGGACAAAGCGTGGGCAGAACCCCTGTTTTTGAGGTTGTGTGGCGGGGAAGTTGGGAGTCAGTAGCAGAAGTGTGATTAACCTTGGATTCATTCACATGTTTTCAGATCGATTTTCATTTTGCAACAGTAAATCATCAAACATCTGGGACAGTTTGACACACACGTGCAGACAGCATTGAGTCCAGCTATTATCTAGCCTGGGGCCAAGGGCGAAGGGAGGGATTTTGTGCTGAGGTCTCGACCGTTTGTGGATTGCTTTATCTTTATTGGACATGTGCGGGCTTAGCACCTAGGAAAGGAGGCACAATATCAGAAATGCCCATTCTCCACTTCAAGCTCCGAAACAACAGAAGCAATTAGTCATTTGCCTCCCCTGTAGAATAAGAGCATTTTAAAGATATGTCCTAAGCAGGAATTTGCATGTGTGCCGTATTCCAGCATTAATGTTTCTCCAGCCAGACTGTTTTGTAAGTATGCACAGATGGTTCTTGTTCCTGGCTAAGATTTACAATTCGGTGATTCGTATTTTTAAATAAAACCTCAACTGCTAAATAAAGAAAATGTCACAACTCTTTAACAATGGAAAAAAGGTCTAGTTCAAAGGCACAGCTGCAGGACATCATGGGAGTAGAATAAAACAGGAGGCCTTTCCCTGGAGGAGCTGGATATCATATATTTAAACCATTATTTTTGCCCTTATAAAGAGAAGTCTCTGGGCCCTGATGTTGCCTTATGGAGCCCCTCTGCCCACTTGGATGACTGGAGGGGCTGGGAGCTGCAGGTTGCTTTGTATCTGTTGTCTCTCCTCAGTGCTGGTGGGTACTTTACAAGGGCAGCTAGCAGCTTGAAGAGGGTTGGGGCTGTGGTGCTGCAGTTTGAAGAGAAAAAGAGATGCTCTGTCCTGAAGAACCTGCTGCCTGGGGGTAGTTATATTCAGGTTTGTGTGTATGTGTGTATATATATGTATATATATTAAAAAATATAAATAATATGCCCACCAGCACACACGGGTGATGACAGATGGTGTTAATGGTGATAATAATTACGCATCATTTACTTGTATCTGTGTTTTTACCCACCTACTGCAGTGAAACGGACACCAAACAGTTCCAGGCTGTGCCTCCCTTCATACCCACAGCTGGGAGAGAACTCCTCATTTTAGTTATTTTTGAAGCAAAATATTAATGAGTTAGTGGGTTAAGATTAAGGGAAAAAACACCCCAGATGATAAAGGAAACAGTGCTTTAAAGTGTGTGGAGTTCTTTGTGTTGTGTATTCAAATATTTTTAATTGTTTGGTTTCTTCTTCCTCGTGCTGCTGTCTATTTGCTTACCAGTGCAGGAGGCAGGGAGCAATGTGGATGTGCTGAGCACACCCAGCCCAAGCCCTTGCTTGCTCTGTCACTGAAGAGCACTTTAGCAGCCTTCACCTACTCTTGCTTTTCTCAACACGTGTAGAAACAGTGCTAACCAAGCCTTGGCTATGGAAAACTGCAGCAAGGCAAATACCTGGGGATAAAGTTTTTACTTAGTTTTTTTTTTTGGTGGTTGATATGCTGGCTTAGTTTCCCCACATTTACGTGCTGTTCTTTCTTCTTCCCTGTCTTTCATATTTTTTCTTCTTTTCATGCACTGGGACAGATGCAGGGGTAACCGGGTAGTGTTTTTCAGTCTGCGTTGGTCCCCTTCTGGTCAGTGTGCAATATGCTCTGAATATGCAGGATGCAAGATGCAGAGCTGGGGAATAGGTGGTGTCTTGTGCCAGTCTGGGGAAATGCCTAGTTTCTTGCTTTTCGTGTGATTATTGTCCCGAAAAAGATACTGCTGTGTAAATGTGATGGAATTTTAAAAGAGGAAGGGCCAAGAGGATATGGTCCGTATTGACTCTCTGTGAAGCTGCTTCTGGAATAACACCTTGCATTTTCCATGATTGCCCTTCAAAATGAAAGGTGTGGGAGAAGCCCAGAAGCCCTACCTGTTCAGCTTGACAAACAGCAAACCGAAAAGTGATGTGATCAAAGACTGAATGTAGCCATGTTTCCTTTAGCTAAAGAGCTCTTCAGTCGAGCACACAAAGGTGCGATGAAATTTGAACACTGAAAGCTGGAGGCTACGAAACAAAGGGCAGACTTTAACAATGAGGGAATTAACTGCTGAAACAGCTCACCAAGAGATGTGGTGCATGTCCTTTTGCTGTAAGTCTTCACAGCAAAGTTATATGCCTCTCTGAAATGTGTGTTATGACTCAGACTAGAAGTTTCTAGCCCAGCTGTAGGCGTAGCTGGGTAAAAAGCTCCCCTCTTGCTGTTTGTAGCTTTCTGACCCTTATATTTCTTCCTAGCTGAGCTTTAGTTTGGGATGCATATGAGGAGAAAATGAAAAATTTCCTTTCAATCTAATACTGTAAAATACTTTCAGAAGTCCTTTGCAATCTATTGCTAATTATTTGTGTGTAGTTCCTGATGGTTTCTCTTCATGATTTGAGCTGTACTGAGCTGACTGCAGTCCAGGAAAGCCGAGCTATGCTGAACTTAGCAGCTCATGTTCTCTCTGAATTTGCTCCCCTTTACGATTCCTAATTGCCAGTTGATAGTAGATAACCTATTAAACAGCTGCTGGACAGTCAGAAAATTCTTATTTTATTCACTTCCATAAATTAACCCTCCATTTTTTTCAACCATCCAAAATGGAGTTCATTTTTGGTAGTGGTGATGCTGAACAACTCATTTTCATGGCACTTAGGCTTGCTTAGTCATCAGGAATAATCTTTTGATTATTTCCCATCTCTCAAAAATGATTAATGATGACGAATTTATATGTGTCACAGCTTCAGGAAATACCCCTCAGCTCAGGCCAGCGGCCTCCCCTCGACAGGCTGCAGGGGGGGTCTCTGCTCCGGTGCCTGGAGCACCTCCTTCCCTTCGTCCTTTTTCTCTCACCTCAGTGCTTGCAGGGCTGTTTTTCGCGCATTTTTCCCTCACTCCTCACCGGGACAGCTTTTTTGCCCTTTCCTGAGGGCATTTTTTCCCGCGGGGCTGCGCGGTGCCCAGCTGTGGGGCTGCGGCGGAACCATCCGGAACTTGGCGGGCAGCCCCTCTCCTCACACGGCCGCCTGACGCCAAAGCCTCACCACACACATGGCAGGGCGAGGGCAGCCCAGACGCAGCACTTTTCCAGGTAGTTTTGGCCAAGGGTTTCCCTCCGGGAGCGGAGCGTCTCCTTCAAGCCACCTTGCTTCGGGCGGCTCTTTCCCGGGACGGTTGTGTGGAGGCTGGGGAGCTGGCTCGCCTCAGCCGGCAGCCTGGCTTTAGAGGAGGGAAGCCTTCACTGAGATTTCTCGCCAAAGTTGGGCTTCAGGCTGTGAGTTACCATCTATTTTTTTTTTCCCCCAAAGAAATCTTTCTCTTTTTTTAAGAAGCGGCTTAATTATTTGTCAGGTTTTTTTTTAAAGTAAACTCTTCTTCATGTGGTCAAATCTGTGGTTTAAGAAAAAAAAGAAGAAAAAGGTGTGCAGCACCCGATGCCCAGGGACAGCCTGGGATTTATCTATCGCCTGCGGCGCTGGGAGGGCTAACCCTTCAGCTCCTTTTACTAGTTTTATAACTGCAATTCAGGCATCTCCTATGAACAGTATCACTAAAAGCTATGTGCAGTGAGGTTGTATTTCATTTTTATTTCTCTGATGTCTGGCTCTCTTAGTCGCTTGGCATTTCTGTATCTTAATCTTCTCAGTTTGCTAGCAAGGAAAGAAAGAAATGTACAAATGCTGGAAAAAGACATATTACGGCAGCAGAGTTTTTCCCTGTGATAGGAAGAGCAGCACCACATCCATCCTCGACGGTGAAGGGTTCTTGTGCATCTCTAGACGGCCTCCTCCAGGCGTAACTTCAGATTTTCCTTTCTCTGAGCCTGTGTTTTACCCATGTTTCTGTAAGGGCTGGGAGAAGGTTTTTTAGCTGAAGGGAGTGATTCTACCTCACAAAATTATTTGCTCGGTTAGAGGCTTTCAATAGCGCACAGAAGAATTAAAACAGGTGTACTGCTGTGAATGGCAGAGGGAAGGGAAGCTGCCTTGAGGGCACATTCAATAGGCCGTGGGAGCTGGGGTGTGCTCAGAGACCTCGGAATAGCCATCTGAAAAAAACCCCAGTAATTGTCTTGCCCTGACTCCCTTTATCCAGTGAGTGAGCAGCAGCCACTGGAACAAATATTCAATAGAAACACAGTGGGTGACTGTCATTTTTCTTATCCACATTGTGAGGGGCCCAGGAGTTGAGAGTTTTTTTGCAAACAGAGGATTTCAAGCGAACAAAAGCAAGTTGCAGAGAAAATCGGGCAATTGAAATCTCCTGGCCTTTTGCAAGGTGATGTTCACCCCATATTTTGCCACCTGATGGCGTGGTCTGGGTATGGAAAGGAGTCATACGTGATCCACCCAGCCCTTTCGTGCTTAGTGTTTATTGTGGTCCATGCATACATGATGAAAACCTTCCTCATGTGCATCTGGTTTTTATAGCTACAATATGACTTGATTTCCCACAGGAATCCCTCATCTCTGATTTGTCTATGCATCTCCATTTCATAGTAAGCATTTGCACTATAGATTTACAGTAAGCTAAGTCTCTGCTGTGTGTCTGTGTAGCATCCAGTATGGTAAGGCTACATGAAAATCATCCTTCTAAAATCATGGCTCCTAGTTTTGTCATCTTTGATCAAGATTTTCAGCACCGAGAATCTGTAGAAGTTACCTTCATTTTCAGACAAAAATTTTATTGAAATCAGTGAAGAAAACTAGGGTGGCTATTTAGGTGCCAGAGTACGAAGTCAGCTTTAAGCACTGAGCTTTGCCAGTGTTGTCTCTCATAGACAGTGCACTGAGCTGCACCCACTGCTAATTGAGTGATAAATCAGTGCAAATTGCACAGTGTTGTGGTGCTCCAGAGCGGCCTTTGCAAATCTGTGTCCTCTGCTCGCCAAGCAGCCAGCTGCCCCGTGTGAACCCACTGTCCTGCTGCTCCTGGACGCATCAGCTAAAATCAGTTATAAGCAGGTAGCAAAAAGTTTGTGCTGGTGGATTGATGAACCAAGCATCCCTGGGGTTTAAGAGCATTAATCCTCTTGATTTCAATAGCAGCAAAGCTTTTTAATTGCTTAGATGGTCTTCCAAACATCCCCTAAGGAAAAAGCAAGTCCTCCCCTGCTGTGAGGTTGGTTGTCTCCCTTGGAATATATGGAGCTTGTGGGAACTAAAGTAAGGACTGGACTGGAGCTTGAGAAAAATTGCCCCGTATGTTGCACGGATACCTCTACCCCTTACTGTGGTGGAAAAACCTCTAGTAAAGGATGAAACTCATTTGTATGAATGGCAGCTATGGTTTGGTGAGCCCCAATGGCTTCAAGGCAATGTGTGCTGACCTCATCCCGTATCAGGAGCTGTTACTGGGATAGGGATGATGGTGTGTTGCAGCACACTTGCAGTTAGGTTTCATTTGCAAATAATTTAGCAAGGCTGTTCTGGTTTTCCTTTCTTATTCTTGAAGAGCAGATCTTCCCTGCTGGGTTGTCAATTGGCAGGCATCTAGGGGTGTTTCCCTGCTTTGATGGTCTTCAGAGGAAAAAAGGAGAAGAGATTTTACAGTGGTGGTTGTGTGTCAGTCCTTGGGGATACAGTCCTTAGGGTGTAATGTGTGAAGACCTTTTTATATGATAAATCACTGCAGGGACAGGCACGTCTGTCACAGACAGATTCCTACTCCACAAGATGCTAAACAAACACTGAGCAAAAACCTGGCTGTTGTCCTAGCCTGGTCACCGGGACAGTATGTATGTACCTGGAGTCTGCATGCACTGCTCCTTGGACTGGTGTCAAACACAGAATGGTTTTCCTACCTGTGGAGGTTTTCTGAGTTCCCAGACAGAGCCAAATTCTGTCCTGAGACTGCAGAAGTCAAAAGGAAACTTTTATGTTTCTTTTAAATCAAATTAAATCAATTTAAATTATTTCTGGGATAAATTTAAGATTTTACATTGTGCTTTGGACACTTCATTATTTTAACAGTCATTTTTTATTACAAATTCAAGTTTCAAAACAGAAGAGATTTGAAAATATGACAAAAGGCTTAAAATATCCTGTTCCCTTCCTCCTGATTTCTTTTTTACAGTCAGAAATTCATCACAAATGACTTTTTCATACAAATAGCTTTAGTTCTTACAAAGTATTTGCTTTCTGATGAAAAACCATTTTGGTAGAAAATCTCCAGGCAGTGTCGGTAGCAAAGACTTTAGCTTCTGCAGCTAAAGTATTGTTAGTATATCATGGACTTGAAGTTAACTCAAGTGATTAGATGTTTTTGTTCAAAATGAAGAAAATCCAAAGCTGTGAAAGCTTTTTTTACTTTACTCGAACATGGCTTTGCCCTGTTTGTTTGTCCCTTCTGAGAATGAGTATATTTTTTGTGTGTGTGTTTTGTTTATGGTTTTATACAAATATAGGAGAAAATATTTTAGAGGGCAACTTGTCAACAAGCATTCTGGAGAAATACTGTTTCTCCATGAGTTTCAGACTGAAGCATAATCTGATTTATTAGAGTTTTCCCTCATTTGTAACAAATGTTTTTCTATTGCTCCTATTAGTTGGTGACACCATTTCTGTGGTAAATGAACTGACATGTGAAGGTAACGATGACAAGGGGCTGGTAATGGATGGCGAGGGGAAAGGGGGACCCGGTGCAACAACATGCCCTACTGAGGTTGATCCAAGGACACCTATCAATCAAAGTGGTGATGGCAGTCAGGGAAATTTAATTGGAGATTCATTGAACCCTTAATGATGTGACAAAGAAAAATAAGGAGGCTAAAAAAGGCTTCTGGGCTTTTCTTCCCCCTCATTCTGTCAGTCCTCAGAAGGAGACGGGAACCATGGAATTGCCAAAGGCGCCTCTTGTCATTGCATCTGTAAGAGGTAATCATCATGCTTTGAAAGGGAGCAAAGTGTTTGGAGTCGTGCGTATATATATTTCATTGCCTCAGTAGAGGAAGGGGCTTGTCAAAGGCCTTTTCTTTAACTCGTGCGGCAGGCTTACCTGCCTCTTGATCGTAATTGGAAGTATTAAAAGAAATGCTAACAAGGTACGTGTGCCTTGCATGAAAATGGGATAAAGCCGTGTAGTGGCTTGGGCAGTGTTCTCCACAGAAAGCTTTATTCAACGTCCCCTTTCTCCTAATCTTGTTTTATCACCAACAAACATGACGAGTTATGTTTGGGAGCGTGCAATCTGTTGGAACTTGAGCTGAGTTGCGTGGCTTGTAAATGACAGGATAGAGAAAATGCTACCGTTCATTCTGAGCTGCCTTTCAAAATCAGCACGGGTGCTTAGCGCATATGGACAGCTTCTATTGTTTAGCTTTCGCATACATTTCCATAAATAATAGGTTTACATTATTTTAGTGTCAATGCCCACTATGTGGAGGGGACTCTGTGCAGGTGCAGGGAATCTGTTCGGCTTTTTCCACCTGGCAATTCTCTCTCTCTTTGAATATGCCACAGAAGAGCTTGCTCTTTGGGTTGGGAGGACTCTGCTGGGAAAATATTTACTGCACTTGAGATCTTATTCATCTTTTCCATAGATTGGAAAACCCATCCTTTTCCTTGTTCTGCTTCAGCTTCCTTAGTTCAGTGTTGAGACTGGGTAAAATGACAGTGAATTGTGAGTTTCATCAGAGAATGACGAATTTTATCTACACCTTTAAGTTCTCTTTAGTCTGATCTAGTCCAACCAAATGACACTAAGCCGTGTACTTGTAACATGACCTGTCTCAGTGAAAGTCCTGAAGTACAACAGCTCCTGCAGACACATCTAAATATTTGGGTTTCTAAAGAGATAAATACCTTAATCTTTGGATACTTCAAGAGCTAAATATCTAAATATTGCAGCAATAAGTTGAGCCCCTGGGCAGATGTAGCTGTTAATGTGATGGTCAGAATTTGTTCTGGCCAAATTTGTAAAGATATGGGCAAAATTAAAATGTAAAGGGGAGACCTTCTTGCTTCCCCCTCCCCTTCTGCAGTGAGCTGAGAAAGGCTGATAGGAACCAATCTGGATGTAGAGTGTATGATAACACACAGCATAAGATAGGATTCAATAATCCTCACCTTATCTCTTCTTATTTCTCAAGCTGGTGATGTGGGTCGATAATTAAAGTGAATGGCGAGCTGCAGTGCCACCCTGACCTCTGGGGTACCAGTTGCCATTAATAATAATGCAGCTGGACAATACAAGGTTTTAGCACCACATTAATACAGACAGGATGAGAAAAGGGGGATAAAGCCAAAGGGATAAGCCAAACCCCTTGGTGTCGTCTGGGTATCCTTTCATGCTGATCTCTCCCTTCATGCTCTTTGATTCCAATTATTCTCTTCTCTTTACAGGAAGGAATTTTTGTTTAATTATGCTGGGGGTGGGGGGAAAGAAGAACAAATTTGGATCTAGCTATTCTTGTTTGGCTCTTCTGTAGTTGTATTTGCTCAACAAAAATCCATACTTGCCTTGGCAGAGCCTGCATTTGGAGACCTTGTGTGTCCAACTGAACCCGCAGATTGGCTCCATAGAGCTTCAGCTGAAAGCTGAAGGGACCAGGCTGGAAAATTCAGGCACAACTCCTCTACTGCCAGCTGAGAGCGCAGCTCACAGCACCTCTGAGCTCATGATAAAGCTTTCAGGAGAGAGAAGCCCTATGGTATCATGCCATCTGCGTACTTGGGTAGCTGAAAAATTAGCCTGGTTTTATCACTGTGCAGAGCTTTCCTGATGTACAGTGAGAATATCTGCATTCCCCAGTCTCCCTGGGCCTGCCTTAAAGCCCACGGACACCTGCGAGATGCAACACTAGAGCAGTCTACATTAGCACCTGTGTATTATCCCTACGCATAGAAATAGTGGGTGGGGGGATTTCTAAGAGCCTTCAGCGTTGTCCAAGATCTGCTGTTTCTCAAGTCAGGTGAAGTTTTGTCATGGATTTTCGTGACTGCTGGGCTTAGAGCCCAAAGTCAGCCCTGTACCAGTATGGTCTGCTGTCCCTCTGTGTTCCCCAGTTCAACAAAATACCTTGAACATCTCCTAATGCAAGGGTAGAAATTGAAATTTTCTGTCAGATAATACTGTATATGTAACAATAATTATTGCTGTCAGAACTGGAGCTGGAGATTTCTTTGTCCTGCTTGAGAAAGGGTTTCACAGCAGTGTCCTCCGTGAGCACTACCCACATGGAGAGGCCTCCTTTAGTGTTTGACTTTGCTAGGATGCCCTGTGCACAACCAGTGGGATGGCGCAAGCTGTCGTCCCTTAGCTGTCCAGATAGTCTTACCATCCATGCGTAATCCAGCCAGCCTCTGAAAAACGTATTCACAGTCATTTTTGTGTTGTAAAGGATTGGTCCTTCTTCCCTGCTCCGTACTTTCATGAATGCATAGCAGTCTCTCTTCCATTTAACTTACAGCCTTTCTGTGCCTACCTTGAAACTGTTTCCCTCCTCTCATTGCATTCCCAGTTTGGCAGTGCTTCCTACTGCCAGCACACATTCTCCTACATTTAGCAGCTGTCCTTGAAACGGGATTAGGTTTTCATATACATCTGGCCTCGGATAGATTTGTGAGAGGACATTTAGGGTATTACAGGGTGTTTTGGGCCGCACAGCGTTGTGCCGTGTATGGAAGCCTGTTAGCAAGCAACTGATGTTAATCTGTGCTACATGTTGTGTGCGCTTCATCTGCTTTTACCAGTCTGATTGGCCCTCAGAAACCTAGATTGGCACTAATCTTAAACCTGCTTTTTTTGGAAGGGCATTTGCCCTGGCTCCTTCAGCATCCCTGTAGATTTGCCCTTTGAGGAAGCACAGTTGATGCAGCTTTTTTTGCCTCTGGCTGATCTTATGGCCATAACCTAGATGTGACCATTGGTACTACAGCAGGCCTTATGTGTTATTTCCCCTCCCCTGTATTTGCACTGCAGGAAAAATGTGCACAAAGAAGGAGCGATTTGGGGAAGTCATCTGTCTGGGAAAGGTAGCCCCAAACACATTTATTTCAGAAATGGCTTTGCCCCAGAGCTCCATGTCCCAACAGTCCTGCAAACTTGGGAGGAACGAGGATCGTCTTCGCTCCTTTGCCATTTCGCCCAGTCTCTAGTTAATTTGATCTCTATCAGAGAGCACCAGGGAGAGAACATCTATTAAACAATAAAATAGACCGATTGTGATGTATTTTCAACCGCTTTGGGGGAATTCTGCAAAATTAAGTATCAGAATTGTTTTTCTTATTGGCAACTATTGATCTCTGGCTGTGCCAGTTTCTCTCATTAACACTTTTATTACCTTGTCAATCACAGCACAACCTGCGTTAACCAGAGGCTAAAAGGATTTACTGTTATTAACAAAACTGTCTGGTGCCTCAGAGCAATAAAACCAGCTGAAACCACTGAGGGAGGGAGAAGTCTGCAGAGATTTTGGTAGCATTTTAGTCTGGAGACTGTGATTCAGAGGAAAAAAAAAATCCATAAAATAGGAGCCAGTTTCTTAGCTAATGCAAATGATTGAAACATATAAGAAGCATCAGAGCCATGGGGCCATCTGTCTGCAAGTAAAGGTCCGGCAAGAAATTCAGGGTAATATCTAAAAACAGAGTAACACTAAAAATGCTGTTTGTGGGCCAGAAGCCTGGTACGTGAGGCAGTCTGCAAACACCGAATGAATCAAGGCCTGCCCGAGCAAACATGTGGTTCAAGGGCTCAAGGGCCACAACCGGTTTCCACAACCTGGGAGTCCAGTTTAGGGGACTCAGCAACTTTGTAAACGAGTCCCTTTAGGTATGTGTCTCCTTACAGACTGAAAAAGGATGTTTTAAGCTTTGCAAGTCACAAAAACGACTCGTGATGAGTAACCATGTGAATGACTGTTGGCAGGGGTTGTGGGTGCACTGTAATGAAGTTGGAGGCACCTGACGTGCACACGATAACATAGTGACAGCAAATGAGATAGTGAGCTTGCTGCTGGCAGCTTTCAGTAATATGAATAAAAAAAAAAATCCGTTTCTTCTAAAAAGCATCCCAAAGTTGGCAGTTTGAAGGGCTTGGCCCTTGGTGTGATGGGAAGAATAATTCTGTTACTTCAGGTCAGGGCGTCCCAGGACTCTGAAAGCTGGCCCTAAAAATGCGATGGGACATGGTTATCAAGCCTCTCATGATTCAAGCCTGTCACGATAACCTCCGTGGCAGGGTACTTGATAACATCTTCTGGCAAGAAAGAACATGTTGCTTTCTGTACCTAGGTCTTTTCTCAGGCTTGAGCAGCTTTAAAGGCATTGTGGTTAAAAATCTCTATTTGTAGTCAGTAGTGCTAGAATATTTAAAAATAGAAGGCTGCATCCTTATTCTTAGTTTCCAGGTGACAAAATAGAAGCCTTGAGCTCTGGTGTGACTCACAGAGCTGGCCCTCAAGTTTGATATGAGAAGGTGGTCGTGCTGGCTGTGGGAGAGATGTATGTCATGAAAATGTGAAGGAGGTGGGAATGGAGGGTCCCACCCTGAGTATTTAGGATCCCTCAATACCTGAGCACTCGACTTGCCTTCTTAGGGTAACATTTCCAACAGCATTTGTTTTAAGAGAGCAAACTACTGGTATGCTTGCAATAAGCTCAAGGCAAACAGAGCCCTGCTGTGAATATGGATGGAGGAGCAGAGCCCCTGTCTACACATCAGGCCATCAGACAGGTTGTGCTGCCTGTGCTGGACCACAGGATATCTATCCACCCCTCTCCTCTCCCTCTGCTCCTCCAGACCAGGTTATGTGATGGGGACACATTTTGATTCTGGCATCACTCGTGAACTCTGAAGTGTGGCAACGAGCATTTCATTTCTCAGGGCATCCCCTCCCCTTACTTTTGCTCCTGAATGGGCAAGGGTCCAAGGTCTTTTTTTATTTTAAAAGAAGAGGACTTCTTTTTGACAGCATCTTTGGAACACAGTGGGGTTTTTTTTCCATTACTATAATGGTAACATAGTCCAGAATTTTTGTCATTTCTCTTAATCTGCAAGGTCACCTAGACACTTCAGGGATGCGAGGCTGCTCACCAGAGTAAGGAAGCAATTGACAAAAGGCACAAGATGGGTGAAGACAGCCATTAAAATCCTGCTCTGGCACTAAATATAGCAACCTTTGCATGCCAGTCTCCTGTAATTTGCATGTTGAATTAGCATCTCATTAATATCTTATTAGGGACACTGGAAACCTAATGACAAAAACAAACGCAGCATGTGCAAAGAAGAATAATAGGAGGAATGAACTGAGTAAAAGAGCTTTTTTTCCCCTTGTGAGTATTCTAATGAAGACTCAGCTGCACTTTGTCAGCTGGGCTGTTGTTTCTGACCACCTCAGTGTCAGCAGCACCAGGAGGCTGGAGGTGCTTCCATTGCACAGATGAGGCCAAGGGATAAAGCCCCAAAGGACATCAGCAGACTCTTGTGGCTGGTGGACCCTGGCAGTGCCTTGCACTGATTTACATGCAAGTTCCATTTTAGTGGAGACTCCTCAAACCATGCCAGCTCCCTGGGATTTTGAGAAGTGAAGTGTTGGGATCAGAGGTCCTGAACTGCAGGTATTGGAGCCGTATCGTTCCAAAAAATGAGGAGTAAGAGAGGAAATTAATTGGGTTTTTCTGGGATCCAAACCGTTCAGCTTAGTTCAGGAATTTCTCTTTCTTAGCTCACATCTATCTAATTTTCTCAGAGTTCATGGTGATGAGTCCAGCCACCACAGCTCGTATCAACTCTCCCCAGATGACCGAGTGCTTCAGTGCGCACGTTGCTGTCACTGATTTTGCTGTTAAAGTGCTCCAGTAATAAGGTACCAATTAGATTATCTCCCTCTAGAAGCATATTGCAGCTGCAAAATGGATATCATAGCAGTAGCACCTTTCCCATTCATTGTCCCAGGGGATGGAAACACCAGGCAGTAAGAGCAGCTTACTGTCGGCAGCTTCTCACAGCTTTGGTGGAGAAGAGACTGTTTCTGGATAACAAAAGAGAAGTGGGTTTAAAGGAAGCCGCCCATGCTTTCTGCAAACTGCAGTAGGAAAATGCTGCTGTTACCTGTAAGGCAGCTTTCATGAGCCTTGAAGTCAGAGACCATTTGATAGAGAAAAGGGACTGTAAAATGAGAAGCTCAAAAGCTGAAGCTGGGAAGTTTAAGGGAGAGACATGGTAGGAAAACTGTGTGTGTCAAAGTGTAATGCATAGGGTTCTGTAGACCGCAAGTGGGCTTTGCTGTAAGGGCAGCGACAGGCCACAGATCAGGGGAAGGAAGGGTTATGAGTCCGCCTTGGTCTGTAACTAGCAGTGCGTGGCATAGGGGGTGAAACTTGGACACAGGTAGGTTGCATTTAGAAATCCAGCACACCAAAGTGAAATCAAACAGTCATAAATCAGGGAACACACGAAAACAATCCTTTGGGGACACTAGTGAGCTGTTTCCTCATCAGATTTAGCTGTAATGTATTGGATTACATTAAAAAAAACCACCGGTAATGCAAACCATGCAGAGCATGGAAATGCTCTTCAGTTCCTCTTTGTAAGTGTGTTACGAGAAATAATTTGAGTCTGTATTTATGTGGACGGTTGAGTTCCTGGGTGCTGGCATTGTGCAGCCATAAATGAATTAGTCTAAACCTGCTTTGCAGCCTTATGCTGAAAGAAGCAGAAGAAATTATATGCTCCACATAGCTCCCTGACCTGGTGCATGGAGATTAAAATGGTGATTGAACTCTCCTTGTGTCTCCCAAGCCACCACGTAGGTCCAATGCCAACCCTCGTTGTTAGCCCAGATAACCCTCTAACTGTTATTCCACAGAGGAGAGAGGGCAGAAAAGACAGGGTGCTTGAAAGAGTGTGCAAAGGTTTGCAACCCCTATGTTGTGCTGCTTGGGGACCTCCTTCAGTGCTTATGGTGCGTGGCGTCACCACTTGATCTCACCTAGTGCCTCCAAAGCATGGGATTGAGACAAATGATAATTTGGTAATGAGTAGTGCCCACGTACTGTGGAGAGGTTTTTACCTTTTCTGCACACTGCCATTGCACAACACCCTAGAGCACCTCTGTGTCAGGGGATACTTGGGTGGGTTTCTTGCTCTGAATCATCTTGTAAGTATGTTCCTCTCTCTGCAGAGGTTGTAAAGCCTCGAGAGACAAGGTTCCTCCAAAGCACCAAAGGCTGACTGCTATGTACATGCCCAAGCACAAGAAACCTGCTCACTTAAAACTGTGACCCCCCTGTAGTAGGACAACTGTACACTGGGGGTTGCTAGTGGGCTTTTGCCATTTTTCAGGTAGGTGGGTAGATTATTTCAACCAATCAGTAATCCAACCACAAATCTTGATCTTTCCTGTCTGGATTTTTAAGACAGTGTGACCCAAACCCCAAAAAGGCTCTGCTGTCACTCACAGCCCTACCTTCCACCATGCTGGCAAACTCCAAAGTGCATCAGCACATTGGCTGTTGGCATCTGTCTCTCCACAACTCTTCTTTACAAAGGCAAAGTGATTGATCCCTTAAGCAGGGGTTCACTAATCGTATTAATTTATTCAGGCACTGCCCTGCTGCATGTTCTGAAAGAGCAGAGCTGCCTTTCCAAATGTGCTTTTCCAAGCTCTTTAAGAACTTAAGAGCAGTAGTCTGCAGGGGAGGGAGGGCAAGTCTATCATTCAGAAACACGGAGCAAAGAGGGTGCAGTGATTTCTGTTGCTCAGGTGGCATCATATGAGCTCAGGGCAAGATGGATGAACACCATATGCTATCTTGGTGAATCGAATATGCAGAGAGGTGACATGTTGGACATTTGGTCTTGGTCCAAAGTGATACTGATACGCTGCATTGACACACAACTGCCTAAGTGTCCTCAGCAACAAGCGGGGTTATGGTTTTCCAGAGTGCAAGGCACTTGTTGAGAAGATAAAATGTCCAAACCAATGCACAACATCTCTGCTCTACTGGAGTCTCCCACGAGGTCAGCATCCATTATAGCAAGATGGACAAGCTTTTGGTATACTCTGAACTCCTTTTTCTACTAAAAAATGAAGGCAGCTTGTCTGTCATTTGTGGTCCATAGGGCTCCTCTCATTTTGGAGTGCTGTGACTGTACCACTATCCCTACACTGAGTCCCACTGCTGCAAGAGCTGGCTGAAGCATTCCTCTATCTGCCATAGTTGCTTTTCCTGACTGCAATGTAGAGGTGCCCTTAATAAAAAGGAGACTTTGTCCTGAAGCATTAGTTACTCATCTTTGCTTTGCTGAAAACCCTTTGGGCTGGTTCTCAGTATCACCTGACCTCGGGTGTTGACTAGCGTTCAGTCTTTGAGGTTGTTGCTTCCTGCATGATAAGATAATCATAACAGAGCCAGAGCTGACAAGTGGTGTTTTGATGTAAGCAATGAGCAAACAGACAGATCAATAAGTGCTGAGCAAGGCACGCTTCACCTCATATCGTATCGACTTACTGCAAAAATAATGGGGCAACAAAATGAAAATGTGTTGTGTTCTATCTGAGTTATGGTCAGTGGTTATATATAATATAACACAATATATTAACTGAGATGGGACTTGCTGTTGAAAAAAATACAAATGGGTAGGCACAAAATGTACTGTCTCTAAACGTGCACAGCAACACTTCGAGATTAATTACACAGAATATGGGAGGAAACGAAAGCAACAATAAATTTCTATTATTATAACCGTAGAAAGAACATGAGAAAGATTTATGGCACTAAGAGCAAAATTTCTGTGTCCTGTTAGTCTAACTGTCTAATGTGCGAGAGATTTATGAGGCCAGTGAGTAATGATCAAAAGTATTTGTAAAAGTTTACCATTTGTTAGCTTTTAGTTTTGCTCTCGTTGAGGCTGTTTATGAGCAGTGGAAGGATGACGCTGGGCTGACTGGCTGTTGGTGGGACTTGCGCTATAAGTTGGTTATAAATGTTTTGCTTTCAGAAGCTCTGATCTCCAAAAGCCAGATGACGGCCAAGGTAGAGAGAGACATAAGACTGCACTGAAGAGAATCTGGTACGTTGAGAGACTTTCAACTCATGGAGGTATAAGAGTAGGTGCACTGAGGCAGGGAGGCGCTCTCTTGTCCTGAGGTTGCTTTTTGTGCACCGGAGACTCTTCTGTTTTGCCTTCTCTTGCCTCTGCTGATTAATCACGACGGGCACCCCTGTGAGGAATACATTCGTATGTTGGTATGTGATTTCTCCACGTGCAAACAGGCGCTTCCATATCTCCTACTGCTTGCCCACATTTGGAGAAATGATAGGCAAGTGTGTAAATGGGGCTTCTGCCAGCAGGAAGGCAGAGTTCCTTTTGATAATCAAGTTGCAGAGAGAGAAAGGTTATGGGAAAGAGCAGAACAGCACACCATTGGACATTTATTGCCTTCGAAATGGTTTGTGTCTATCTAGAAAATAGGACGTTTCTCACAGCTATGTGGTCATCTGTCTTATCTGCCAATAGCAGATAGCAAACTGCCTAGTCAGGGACTTAGCAAGATAGAAGATGACTATGGCTGCTTGGTTAATTGTGATATGACATGACAGAGAATATTATTTACCTTGATGATAATTATCACTGACCCAAGTAGTTTTGCAAAGCTTGGATAGAGTGTAGAAGGTTGCTCTGATGGATCAGCTCCTTCTAGGAAGACTCTTTCTGCAACTCTGTTGCTTCACAGGCGCTCTCTGGGTGTGCTGGAGTGTTTTTCATACATTTAATGTAGGAATCCACACATAAAAAGAAATCAAACCCAAGATAATACTCTCAATAATACCCCGGAAAAGAAGCCTGTAAATCTGAAATGCATTAGCAGTGGGTTTTGGGGGCAGTAAATGCCACAGATATTCACAGAATCAAATAGTCATTGAAGTCACAATACTGAATGTTCTGTCCTGCAGGGCTTACTGGGGTTGCTGTCCTCTCATTTCTTTTTTCTTGTGAAGCGGGGAAATCAGAATTTTTTTCTTTGCTGCGATAGTAGGTCAGGGATGTAATAAGACATCCAAGTACAGACTGGAGAGGGGAAGTATTTTAAAGCAGGGTGTAGAATTTCAAATAGTTAAGTAGGTTGTTTCCTAGTTGTTGCCCAAATTTGCCAGGAAGTCGTAAGATTTTGAATAAGCTTTGTTTTCTGATAGCATCATTTAAATGACTATCAAAATATTTTTGTCACCGAAAGTGATTATCAGAATAGTTTTGAGCAGCCAGCAGCCCAAGACATGACGAACACTGTTTGCAAGAAAATTCCAGGCCATTTAAAAGAAAATAAATTAGGTCTGTATTTTGGTTATTTAGTTGCTAAAGAAAACACCTGTTTCGGAGAAAAAAGATGCTGAAAAATACTTGAATAGCTGTTATTCAAAAAGATCAGCCAGACAGCCCGAAACTTACTCAGATAAAAGAGGTGACTCCATTATTTCAGGTAACCCCTGGTAGAAATGAGAGCAGAATTTCACATAGTGAATAGATTGTTAGTATAAAAACGGGTATATTCAGGCAATTCATCATGATGTCTGATTTTACAACAACGTGCAGAGCTCCCAGCAGCGACTAGTGCTGTTGAAAGGAAGGGCTGTTATTTAGATGTGAAACTTCATTTGAGGCTCCTGTTACTGACAGCTTTTGTCTTAAAAAGTGCTAAGTATTATGCTCTTCAGGGACCTCTGATTGCATTTTTGGACTTTCCCATTGCTGTTCTGGGAATTTTGGAAGGAACTTTGTTTCAGAGGCACTGCAGATGGTGTAAGTGGTTGCAAAAGCCTTTAGCTTATGGAAATTGTGTGATGCTTCTGGACTTCTGCAGGGCCTGGCAAATTGCAGTTTTTAGGATCTGGCTTTGTGGCTGCGAGGGTGCTGCGGTGCTTCGTTCCTCCTGCAGATTCGCCCCCTGCCATTTCTCTGGTGTGATGCTGCTGCGTGCAGCTGTGGGTCGGAGAAGCATTAACTGGCAGAGCTCTGTTTCTTGCATCCCCTCCCTGCATTTTTAAAAAACCGCTTGCAGCAAAGTGGCTTCTCACCGGGAGCAAGTTGTGTTTTGTGTTCATGCCTGCACCGATGGCTGCGGTCTGGCTTATGGGCTGCGTCCCACCTTTGCTTGGGGATCGAGCTCTCTCTCCTGCTCTTTCACCTCCCCACCTTTCATCTTGTGCTTGAGTTTTGGGTGGTGAGGGAAGTATGTGACAGGAAGGGGCTGACAGGATCCAAGACACCCCAGGGATTTTGAACTCTTGGAATGCTGACTAATGCAGTGGGCCAAAGGGGTGAAAGAAGGTACAGTAGGGGGTGATGGCCTAAAGGGGGAAAGGGGCAGGGTTTTGTCATTGAGTGGAGTAGTAGTGTCGGAGGGATGTACTTTCCTTTTCCTGGGGTTCAAGGGTGTGAGGCTGTTGACCAACAGCTGTGCTGCATGCCAAGTGCTTGCCCTGCCCTAAACGAGCTGGAAATGAGAAAAAAGAAAGAAAAGTGAATGAGAGTAACTTGAAACACGGAACATCTGCATATTCATTTTTAAAAGAAAAATAAATCCTTAAAAAGACAAAGTGGTCCCTGGAGATGCATTGCTCAGCAGGCGATGAGTTAGGCAGGCATCTACATGCTGAGATTTATTTTTCCTGCTTTCTCATCAGTCCTCCCAGGCTGGGGTCTCAGCTCACAGCTGTCTGAGCCCTGGCTAAAGCCTCACCAATACTTGCCCTCTAGCAGGTCATGGCTGGAGAGGAAAAGGAGCTCCAAAAGAAGCCCAAGAGGGAGCTTTAGTGATAAGTAAAAGGGGGAAAAACTGTTTGAATAAATATCTTTTAGCACCTGCTAGGAGCAGAATGCATCTGGCATTTGGTGTTTCTTCCTGGTGCACCGATAAAAATTTAAGCCATTTGAGTAATAGGGCTGCGGGGTGGTCATGATTTGTCTCCCCCGATTGCATACAACCCTGTTGTACAATCCTGTTTATATGGCTGTCAAGCTCCATCTTAAAACTCACGGGCAGCTCGCTCCTGGCCTTGTGCAAACCTTAGGGCTACTCAATTTTCCCAGCACCATTTGCAAACATCCAGGCACTTACTGTATCATGAGTGAGCTCTCTCACTGAAAACGCCAGAAGAAAATGTGTTTATCCTCATTGTATCAAATACAGGCCTGATTAGAGCAAGAATTTTCTAGAGGGACTATTGATTTTTGCCTCACAGACTGTACCCAGCAATTTGCAAATCACAGAGCCATCATTTTTATCTGGAGTTCAGCAGCAAGATAACAGTCCCTGTAAAAAGACTGATACGTTAACTGTTGGCTTGGTGACAGATCACATTAATAACAGCCTCAGATTCACCACAACCAAATCATGAGTCTGTCCCAGCAGTAGTAGTTTAGCTGGAAGATGGTAAAGGATAAGTGCGAATTGCTAGGACAGCACCTTCTTCATTTCAGATGAAAGCCGCCTGAGATGAGGAATCTTGACTTCTTCTCCAGGATTAAAAATAAGGAAGGATTTTTTCTTCTGAAGAAGTACCTTTCCCAGGTTTCTTTGCCAGTCTGATGGAAAGTCTGTGAAGTCAAATGGTAGATGTGTGTGCATCCTTCTAACTGATGGTCTACATCAGCCACTGGAGTCAAGGTCAGCTTGGTTTGAGGGGAAAGGGTGGCGTGGTGGGCTCACAAAGTTCCATCTAGCCCCTTTTCTTGTGGTTTTGTGATCTCAGCGGGACTTATCTGGGCACGCTGCTTGAGACATCTAATTGTGTGTTGTGGTTGCTTAAAACCATATCTCCTATTTTTGGATGTGGAAAACAGCTGTTTGGAAAAATTCTTTCTTTTTTTAACTTCACTTTTGTTTAGAAAATGTTGAGTTTTCAAGGAGAACAACCACCAAAACCCAAACCAGTAACCCCCACAGAAAAGAATGGAAAAGATACAGATGGGAAAAAAGGTCTGATACTATGGTTAAACAACATAGGAAAAAGAAGACTGGAGGGATGCATGCACTCTCTATGAATATTTGCAAGCAGGAGCTGTGCTCCTGACCTGCAGCTGAACAAGTTTCACGTGCCCTGTGAGAGTTCTGAAGCTTTGTCCTAGAGTTACCCTGCAAGGCTGAGGGTTAAAGTGTTATGCATGGGAGACTGTGAGGCCCTGCAAAGATGTAAAATTTGCAAAAATAGCAGAAATTTTGGTTTCAGTCCTGCTCTGAGACTTGTGGAGGTGGTTTCTGCTGAATTACTGATCTGAGGGTCTTGGGAGCTGGCTGACTCTGTTAATAGTAGCGTTAGACCTTTTCTGTATCAAAACAGAATTCTTCCAAAAACATATAGCACATGAAATCTGAAAAAGCTTAGTGTTGGGAGGCTCTCAAAGAGGTGTCTGGCACCATTTGGAAGAAAGCTGCCTATAGCAGCTGATGCGGAGGTAACGTCCTCAGTGCCTACAAGGGCTCCCATACACCAAAAGGAGTGAAAATAACTGAATCTTGTCAACCCAACAATGCAGAGAGGTCCAAAAACTGCTTTTCGCTCAGTGCACAGGGCAGAAGAGAGGCATCTGGCACTGGCCCAAAGCCCGGCTTTGGGCTGTGAGACAGCTCAGTGAGAGGCTTTTCCCAAAGTCTTCCAGCTCTCCATGGACAATGACGTGCTCCCAGCCTCCTGTGGAGAAACACTGCAGCCCTCTTTGCATGCAAATTGTTAATGCATTCTGCATGAGGGCCTTAATTAATACTCTGCTGCAGATAACAATTTTACTTTATAGCTATTAACCTTGGTGTATTTCAAACTAAATGCCAGTGCGTTTGGGAGGATTTTGTGTATGTTGCATTGTGAAATAATGAATTACGATTTTGCATATTATATACACAGTTTTTCTTTAGTAATAGTGAGAAAGAGGCCTGCACTAGTGTATTGGCTATTCCAACAGTCAGAGCATTAGCCAGGCATTTTGGAGCCTCAGATTTGATTCCTTGCTCTGCATTGCCTTCCTGCAGGTCATTTAACTTTGTGTGTGCAATGCACACAGGAGTGCTTCCACCCTCATAGGGATGGATTTGTAGTCCTACGAGAAGGTAGGCTTCCCTTTTTCCCAGATTTTGCAAGAAAAGCTCCTCGATTCCCAGCTCACCTGTGTGTCTGTCTGCAGTGATCTTCAAAGTTTGGATGATAATGAGTATTTCAGTGACAGTTTTTAAAGAATTCTTTTTAGGATTTAATTAATTTGTCCCTAGTAATAGACCAGAATTGATTACATGGAGTAAACATGTTGAAAGCCTGCATCTGCTGGGGTTTGTCCGAGGGGCACAGTTCTGCTGAGGACATCTGGTTCAGACTGAGGACAAGGAGACTTGGTGGCTAAATGCCACTACTAGCTGGTGGGCGTCGGCGCTAATGGTGGTTTAAGCTGTTTGCGTCTGCGGTTCTCTGCCCTGTCATCTTCCTGGGGGTGTTAGCAGGGAGCATCTCCCATTGCCCCTTCTGCCAAAAAGACAAATTGGACTTGTGTTCAAAGCACCTTGCAAACAGGTTCCTCTGCCAGGGCAAGTGCAATGGCTGGGGAAGGACTACAACCTTCATTTAACATGAGGAGGAGAATGTCCAAGGGTTTTTCAGTCCTTTCCAGCTCACCCGTCTTCCTACACTTAGTCCCTGCGTGATGTTTAAATGCAGGGTACCCTAAAGTGCCGAACGCTGAGGAAACCTGGCCCTCATTTACCCTGCAGTTGCCGTGATGCGTAGTGGAAAAAGGGTGCTTATAAGGCCACTTTCTTTTGGAAGAATTTTGTTTCCAATCCAACTGGCAGTAACTCTAACTCTGTGTAAGCTATTTTATGGATCTGTATAGTCAACAGATCAATTTTATTATACTTGGCCACTGCAGAAAAACTGTAAACTCCTGCTGTTAGCTGATGTCTGGGAAATATGTTTACAACTTTATTCCTTTCCTTTAGTGGCATCAATGTATTTATTTTTTTATTTAATAAAAACTGTGCTATGCTCTCTCCCATGGTATTTTATAATGCAGAACTTTTCCACATGGCCAGCTCCAGCATAACGTATTGTGCTAATGAGAGAGCATTCACAATTCTGAAAAATTACAGGTCTCGATTTTCCTGGGCTGGTAAAAGTTCAATTCTCCTTTGTCTTTTGACTATTAGATTTTACTGATTTTAAAAGTATTTTGTGTAGTGTGCTTGCAAATATCAGTTTCCAGTGAAGCCCACAAAGTGACTGAGAAAGATTTGCTTCAAAATAGGTTAACCACTTTTAAAATTAAGTAGAATGTATTAAAAGGTGTAGGAGTGAGTTGCTGGTATTTACAGCCATGGTAACTGGCACGCCGGAGTGGCTTCCTTAGGCAGCCGTGCTCCATCCCTCCTGCTATTTAATTGGTTTAGAGACAATTTTGGTTTATGCAGGGAAATGGGCTGCAGCAATGAACTACCCAGGGACCCGAGTGCTGCTTGGCTGAGAGCAAGGGCTTCTCTATGGGACATCAAACTGTTACGTTTTTGCAAGCTGGCACTGTCTCCCCGGAAATATATATTTGGAGGGAATGTTGGATCAGTAACTTTAAAAGCCCCTTTAAAAATAATCAAGTTTGGGAACATGTTTTCATGTGATCTAAGCTTCGTGTAACCTAGTATCCTATCTGTGACAAGCATCAGTGCCAGATGTTTTGAAGTAAGATATGAAACTCCCACAGCAATAGATGTGAGATGATTTGCCCTAAGCAAAGGTATCACCCCAACCTTGCATAGTTACAGATCAGTCCTGGAGCAGGTGTTTTACTGTGAAGACCTGGTGGGCAGGGAAAGCTCATGATACCCTCATTATTTACTGAATTACACTAAATAAAAATATGCAGCTTCTTGACCAATCTCAGCTGTGCCGTCATTTGAGGTACACTAGACTGACGTTTTCCTTTTCAAAAGGACTGACTGCAGAGTGACAGGATAGACAATGTGGGAAAGGACCTCTTGAGTGAGCTTCAGACATGGGCTGCATTTGGGAGCCTTCAAATCAGCAACAGGGAAAACAAATTACAGAACTCTTTTACTCAAATGGGAATCAGTGAGAAGCACTCTGGTGAGCCTTGCATTTGAAAGTAACTTTTTGGAGTGGATTCACACGTCAGCTATTGCTATGATATACTGGCAATTCTATTATTTCATATTTTCTCTTGGTTCCTATGCAATTTGCACATTCAGGGTCAAGCCTTCGCTAATGACAGCTGCTTGCGTTTCAAGGTGGCCGAATCAGCAGGATGTATGGCACGTATCCACAGAGCTTTAAAAATATCTCTCTACATGACATATGCTGTTTGTCCCTGAACACCAGATAGGTTAATTGTTAAAGAAACATTAATAACATTAACTGATGGTATGGCTTCCCACTGCCTCTGCCCTGGCAATCTCACACTGGCAAATGGATTAATAATCCTATCGGAAATGAATGTCGTTGCTATGCAAGTAACTCAAAACTAGATAATTTAAGAATAGTTTGGATGATTACTAATTAGATCCACCGACACGGGGGAATTTGAATTATTCATGACTGGCTGAAAACAGCGGGTAGTTCATTTGTGCACTTCTCTGCAACTAATGTGAAAGTTGTTTATTTTTCCCCACACATACCCCCAGATGATCTGCTAAAAATCATCCCTTGTTTCAGTGCTGATCATTTCACTGAAGAGGAACGTCAGGGCTGCAAGGTTAGACTAAAAAGCCTTAAAAAGTTAGCTGGAGAAACATGTGGACAAGACACACTTTGAGACTGAAGATTTATTCTTTTTTCATTGAGTTTCAATAGACCAAGCCAACATCTGAACTTCTGAATAAATATCGAAATTAAGATGCTCATGCACTCCTCAGGTAGATGAAGGAGATGCCACATGGTGGCACCTGCATCCCCGCATGCATGCTTTTTTGGGTGCTGGGGTGCATGGGGCTAGCTGGGAAGACACGAGGGCACACTTTACAATCCCCCTGCTCCCTCTGCTCTTCCCAGACTCATCCAGCACTACTCTGTCTCCCTGAAGCAGAGGCATCAAGCACTGCCCAAAGCCCCTCTCTCACTTGGGGGAACACCCTGAGGAGCTTCCCCTTCTGAGGACCCTGTGCGTGTACAGATGCACACGCCATTCGAATCTGACGTCCCCAAATTGGAAGCACACTTTTTCATGAGAAAAGGCATCCTTACTAGCTCTGCAAACACGTGCTGCTGGACATAGAATTTGCTAAGGTGAGCTGGATAATTCAAGTTGAGGACATGTAGGAGGTAGTGAAAGGTGTTCTCCAGCTGTGCTCTGCTTATCCTTAATGGCGTGCAAATGACTTCAAAATAGTGTGCAAAAGCTTTCTGGACTCTCTGATAGCTCCTTCTGTCGTGGCACTGAGCTCAGAGCCCCGGCCAGCAAAGATGTCTGAGCAAACCAATTTTAGGACTCCTTCTTTTTACCTTGTTCCTTCCCTGAAATGGCTTTGATTAGTTTAAATAGGAGAAAGAAAAAGAAAAAAAGATTACTCTGAAACTGGAGGATAAATAACCTCTCACATGAAATTACCCAGCTCATTCAATAAAAAGTTTTGCAGATTCTATTGCCTTTCTTAATTTATGAACTTTATTATCTTGATTTTTCATTAAAATACAATAAATTGGTCTAACTCATAAAATAGATAAAGTGAAGCACTATAGTTCATTTACCATTGGTCCATATTTGTAACACACAGGAGACGACAGCTACGGCTGTCATACACGGAGCCATACCAAATTCAGAAGTGCTACGTGACTGTGAATAGTTAAAGCAGAGAACAGTGCCTCGTCTTTCCTCCCAGACTCGCCAGCGCACTTCTTGCTCTTATTTTTACCTTTTTCCAGCACAGCCGCACCAGCTCACGTCAGTGTCTTTGATGTGTCTAACCCTTCGCCAAGTGTGAGGCAGAGAAACTAGCTTGCCTGAGACTGCAGACAGGAGCAGTTACTGAACCTGGTCTTATGGTTTAATAAAAAAGGGGGAAAAAATGGGTGAAAGGGTGCAAAAACTGCTGTAGAGGGCATTAGTATGCAAAAGGGGACAGAAAAAACGCATCTTGTGGCAGTGGACAGGTTTTGAGCGTGAAAAGCCTACATCTTTTTTTGGGTGAAATAGCAGATTCAAGCCTTTCTTCCATCTTAAACCAGCCAACACTGGAGCACAGGGGATCTGTGTTTCTCCAAGTTTGTATGTGTGTGCGCATGCCACGTATATCCACTACTGGATAGGAGTGAGAAAAATGCCAAGGGCTCTAGCGTGTTTGCACACTGATTCTCATATATATTAATTTCTTAGAGTTTTCCTCTTGCATTTCAAAGATGCATTAGAAAGCAGGGATGTTTCAACAGCATGTAGCCCCTAGAGGAGCAGTGTTAGTTGTGTGACAAAGTCATGTCTGAAATGCTGCTGGTTTTACAGCCTTTGTTGTGGTCGTAGCCAGCTCCCTGCCCCTTGGCAGTCCCCAGCAGGCACTGTGGCTCTGTGTCTTCCTCCCAGCTTCACCCGTGTTCAGCCACAGCTTAAACCTGGCAGCCACCTCCTCATCCAGGTCTTCATCAATATGAGCAGAGCTGGCACTGTAGGACCATAGACAGCATGAAAACACAAGAGAAAAATCACTATGTGGCTTTTGCTTAATGTGTATTTCTATTTCCTCCTCCTGGCTAGTAGGAGAAGCTTAATTGGCTCTTTCATACTGCTGTCCCTTTCTCCTTGACCCCAGACCTCAGTTGTTGGCATCTCCAGTATAACTGCATAAATGACAGTAAAAACACCTGATGTGGCAAGTGGATGCTTTGTGAAGAGTGATATGGCATCAATCATAATTAACCCGCATGTCCCTGTCACAGGCTGGGGCAGGCCCCGTCACATCTGTTTTCCTGTTTGAAAATACTGTGGTTTATGTAGGTTTAGCTGAAAACAACCAAGAGACTGATCTCTAGGCAATGGGAGGTGGTGAAAGATGAATTGTCTGTCACTCAGAAAGATGCCCTGGCTGTGGAAACCATCAGGAACATTCGTAGGGTTTCATTAGTCCTGCTTTTCACCCCCTCACCACGCTTGGCATCGTTCGCTTTTCGGATCGGTTAGCAGCCCAGCATCTGTTCTCTGAGACTTCTGGAAAACACTTTGGTGGGTGCGAAGCACCCAAGTCCCACGACAGTGTGATTTTACAGTCATTTGTAAAAGCAGGGTCATTCCCTTTGATTCTTGAATTAAATGCCACACCATGAGCCTTTCAGACCTGCCATCTGTATACGCACATATAAATATTAGCCAAATCAGTGCAAAGCATGTTGACACTCTGCATTAGCATGAGAGATTCTGTGGGGTTTATATAACTGGGCTGTAAAGTGCTTGAGACTTTTGGTGCTGATTCTTGGTCCTTCAGGCAGAAAGTAGCTTGCAGGGCCACTGGGTAGGTGGAATTGAGACCGTCCTTCATGCTGCCTAGCCAGTGCTTGGTGCTTTGGATTTCCTTTGCTTCCGCTTGCCCAGCAGGACAGCACCTCCTCTTGGTAACAGAGCACAGTCTGTGGTCATTGCCTTGTACAAGCCATGCCATCAAACATAACTCTTCTCGTTAACTCTTTTGGTGACTGGCTGGTGGGAGGCAGGGAAACTTGGGCTTACTGGTGTTGTGTTTTCCTGCTTTTGCTCCCTTGATCATTAAATTAGCCTCTCCACCTCCAAATCTTCAGCTACAGCCTGTTGTTTCATTCGTTTTTTCACCAGCCTTGTCCCTTATAGGATGCCAGTGTTACTATGGTGATGTAAGGACTTGCCACAGCACTCACTGATGCTGTAAGGGGCACTAAAAGTGTGTTACGGACCCTGTACTTACGAACGTGCAAGGCAGCGAGGTATTATAGGAAACTCCTTTTTTCCTCTTCCTTGCTCTTCAGATGAATGAGAAGGCAAGCTGTGGTGGTGAGCAGAGTATGCTTTGGGGCATTAGATATTACTCCACAAATGATTACAGTGAAATTCATAGAAACGGTGGAGTAAGATTCTGCTTCAGCAAGAGTTATGGGTATTGGACTCTGAACCTGAAGCATTTAAAACACAACTGGTCCTAGTACAGCTAAGGAAACACAGTGCACTCGGGGACTTAAATCCTGTTAAATCCAGAGCCCAAGCAACCTTCGAAAACACCATGTGTGACTCCAGATTGCCCAGGGCCCCAGACAGTTGTGCTTGCTTTTAGGTAAGAAGTGGGAGCTGTAGCATTATTCCCTTCTATGTACATTAACCTTCCGCGCTCAACTATATGCAGGTTTCTAAACTGGAATGGTATTTTCCAGTCTCGTATCTCCCTCTGAACTATCAAGATGATTGCATTCTCCCAACGTGCCTTACTGCCTCAACTCAGTCAGAGCGGTTAATGCGTTTTAAAAAAATTCCTGCCTGGTTCAAATGCCTGCACTCCTCCCCCTCCCTCCAAATAGCACTATGACTTTATTAAGAGTTAAACTGGTAGCTCTCTTGGACTTGACATGGTAATAAATCTAACAATGTCCTGCTAACAGAGCTAAATACCTCATTTGAGGAAAAATGAAGCAACATCTTTCCCCGAGCTGTAAAATATGTTGAGTGATTTCATTTCCTTTGTATGGAACATTAGGGCTTGGCGTAGTCCTCGCTCACTCCAAAACAGCATAAAAGTTGTCTCCTGTGTGATAGCTCCAGTTGCCTTGCTGCCAGGTACCTGCTGCACAATTGGCGCTGCCTGCCCTACTTCTAGCAATAGCATGTGTGGCTTTCTGTCTTACTAAAGAGAAAAGAAAACAGCTCTGTTCTGGCATTTGGCTGCAGGCTGTAAAATTTAAATGAGCAGGCAAGACACAGCCATCTCTACCTACAAAGGCCACCTGCGCCACTGATGCTCCACTTTCAGGCATGTCCCTCAGTCTGCCAAGGTCCAAATGCAAGACATGCTATCTGGCCAAGTCCTGAAAGGAAGGATGAATGAAATTTGAGCAGGGACAATGAGATGCCAAAAGGTGAATTTTTAAAAATCTAAATGGCTTTCCTTATGTCTCTGTCTGGGACTCCTTACTTTTGATGTAGATAGCTTTCAGTGGGGAAGTGTGGGGAAGAGACACCTTATTTCAGAAGATTCTCAGTTGTTTCATGGCTATTCTGGCTGAAGTCGCATAAAATTAAAGTTTTGTTTTCAGAAGCTGAAGGGGAAGGTTATAAGAGGAATTTTGCATGCCTCAAGTATTTTTGTCACCTCTCTCTTTAATTTGTCTCCTAAAACCAGACAAATTAGGAATCTTTCAGAATCCAGCTTTTTGGGATTCACTGCATAGAATGCCCTAAATGAAGTTTGGTTCACATTTCTGCTCCATGCAACTCCATTAGCTACATTGAATAAAAAACTGGCCGTGAATTTTCTGTGTTGTTTATTCACATATACAGACATAAAATGTAGAATAGAATACTATACAAGAATATAGATAAAATATATATTGACATTATTTCACCTTTCTGTTAATGTTTTACAGTCTTTTGAGTCTTATACTCAATTTTCTTTATCTCTTGCATGTTTTGCAGTCTTAAATGGATACCTATTTATGTTTTCTAGTCCTTAGATCGGTAGCTTTTCATCTAATTTCTGCAAAATCATTTCCAGTTTCATGGACTGGACTGCATTCTTCTGTTTCCATTAAAGGTAGCTATTGTAAATAAATACAAACATAAACATATTCAGCTCCTCACACCTGTGTATACAAATACATCTGTCATGGTTCTCCTAATCCGCCTTTTTTAATTCATCCTTCATACTCCAAATACAACTAAATCTTTGAGTCATACAGCTTTTATTCTTCCTTGATGTAATTTAGTTGGTGATGTCCTATATGTCATGAGCTTCCTTTTCATATCACCAAGATGAAATCAAATGCATAGCTCTTTGTGTATCTCTTAAGTCTTTTATATTGATTACATATGGATCACTTCAATTTGTTATATATGGAGAGACCTAAAATAACAGTGCTATAAGCACTGCTTGGCTTTAGCACGGAGTACCTGTTACATGTCTGCGAGCAGGTCAGCATAAAGATGTTGTGCCAGAGGGGGTAAAAGATTGCATTTGTTGTTGCTTTACTGCATGAGGTGCTGTGTGTTGCATGTTTCCTTAGCAAAACTGTGGCTGACTAGCAGGAAGGAAAGTTTCCTATTTGTGTTGATTATAGCAATTGATAATAATAATAATTGATTCTAATTATCACGGAAGCAATCATTTCCCACCTGTAATGACATAAGATGCTTAGATACTGGGAAAAAAATACTAGAAGCCAAGTGCAAGAGCTGTTTGATTTGGTTTTTCATGTCTTGCTGCCTGAAGCAAGGAGAGATGGAAGGTGCTAGCTAGTGGGCCAGGTATGCTAGATTTTGTGCTCACTCTTTAGTCAAATGTCTATGGAAAAATGCGTCCCTTTAAAATACACAGTGTTTGAAATTCATGGCTCCCTTAGAATGAAAAATTAATAATATTTTTCTGGTTTTTATTTGCATAGTTTCTGTAATTGGTAAAGAAATATACTAAAATTTTCCTTATCTCTTAGCATTATTTACAGGTCTATGATATCATTTTTATCACCTTACCATGATCAAACTATTATTTTAATTCTTAGTAACTCCCCCAGAACATGCTGCAGCAAATATAAAAGCATAAAGAATTTTACATATTTTTTTTAAAAAGGGTGTGCAACTCTAACAGCTTTGTAGGTATTTTTAATTCTCACAAAACATGGAATAAATAAATATGCTGTTGATAGTTTTTTCAGAAGGTGGATTTCAGTAATAACCCACCCCGTTGATTTTTTAACCTTTGCAGCAGCAGTTAGTACTTACAAGAAATGCATACGTTGATACAATTATTCCAAGTGCTTTGAATGCATCATTTTCAACAGGGATTAAAGAGAAATATAGATTGAAATTTCAGAGTTTGTATGAGGCTTATATTCTCCAACTTTCTACTTCCATTGATGATCCTCTTTAGAGAACAGGTCCTATCCTGTCCCATCAGGGACACTACCATCTTCTCTTCCCCTGCTACCTGCTTGCCTTGTATGCCTAGCAGAAAGCTGAAAAAATAAGGATTAACCGCTGGGCCTATTATGGCATCTCAGCGCAGAGGTTGTCCCTTGTGAAGCTTGGGCAGCTGGAGAAGGCAACACCAAACTCAAGGTGCCTACTTTACCCTGCGGCGTGAGTTAAGCTTTTGGACTGGCCCAGACTGCCAGGGCTGTGTGGCAGCAGATGCAGGAGGGACCAGTCTGCTCTAAGGTATTGGTATGGTTCTCTGTTCCACTTGTATTTGAGCCTCTCACCCTGCCAAAATGACAGGAACCTGTTTTACAGAGGTGGGGAAACATCCACAAAATATGTAAGAGTCTCTTAATTACTCCTTGAAGTCACTTGGGAATTAGTTCAGATCAAGGTGAAAGTGATTTTCCCCTAAAATGTGTGGCAAACTGGGGAACGATAAATTTCCTTAATTCCATTAAATACCTTCCATGAATATCACTGCTTGCTCCTCAGTTGTGGGTCTGCAGATCTAAAGACCTGGGATGTTACACAGGTTTGCAGAGAATGTGCTCTGCTGAAGGAAAAAGGCTTCAATTTACACTGGTTTCACACTGAGCAGAAAAATCCTGAGGTTTTTGCCTGAAAATTGGAGGTGAGAAAGCACGGAAAAAACCCAACAACCACCAAACCCAAATCTTTGGGATTTTTAAAACATTTCTCCCTGTTTCTGAACTCTCGTGTGTCATTCATTTAACGTTTTCAAATACTACTTTGCCATGAAGAGAATGGGCAATTTAAAAGCAAACTGGCTCTCTGCCGAGAGTTAGTATTTCTATATAATTGCATAACTCTGTGAGCAAAGAGTTTAGGGCTTGTCTCATGGCCTTGCACAATCCTTTTCCCCTTGTATCCCCTCCGAGGGCTGCAAAGCTCTGCTGGACTGAGTGTGCCGAAGACCTGCCTTGCTGTTAGCAGCATTCATTAGAAACCGCAGTGCTGATATGCGTTACTATTTATGCTGCTTTCTGGGCAGATCGCTAAACTTCAGGCCCATTGATTTTGACTAGAAGGGTGCAGTGCACCACCTACATTCCCGTCTTAAACTGTCTTGGCTACATCCCACTGCTGTAGGTTGCAACGAAATCTTTTCCTGTCTTAGGGCTTTTGCTTCTGTTGACAGGCTGTAATTTAGGTTGGCATGCAATAATTCTGTTGCTGAGTCCTTTGGTGAAATAAAGTTATTTTTAAAAGTAGTAGGAATCTTTACAAAATAACACAGAAAAGGGATTTATTACCATTTCATTGCTGTGTTCTCAAAATCTTGCCCCTTCTCATCCATTCTGTGAAATCTGATTGGACTTTGGCTTCTTGAGACAGTGATGAACTTGGAAGGCACTTGGTTTCCTTTATAATGATCCTCTCACCCTGAAGATCTCAAGTGCTCAGAAACAGACTGAAAAATCATGGCTTTGACATACCAATCTTGGTTTGTTTTTCAGAATAATCACTTTCTGTCTTTGGACCTTCTTTTATTTTATTTTATTTTTTCTTCTTTTTTTTATACTTGTGATTGAATTTTGATGATATATTTTTATTTTTTTTTCCCAGAATCCTATGAATTTTCTTTTTTTTTTTTAACAAAACCCGAGATTCTGATATTTGGAGCTGGGCCATTGAAGAAACCCATAACCCTTGCTTGCAGGAAAATCAAAGATTGACAGCTTGTCCTCTCCACTGATATTGCTATGCCTTATATTCCTATTTTACCTACACTCTTCTTTAACGTAGTCCACGGATACGTTGCTTTACATTATTTATATTGCAGACTTCATTCCCCAGCACTTGTTAGTTCACTTTGAGGTAGTGCCCAGTGAAAGGTCTGGAGAGTCTTTCTGAAAAATCAATACCTCTGTGATCCAAACTGTGATAATTAAACAAGGGCAATTAAATGATCAAGCGGTCAACTTAGCCCGTCTTGACAGTGCCCTTTTGTCTCGTAAAGGTGAGGTTGTTAATGCATGCAGTGATGAAAAGTCACAGCAAGGTGGCTCTTACTGGAAAGTGTCCTTTCCAGCTGCTGGGCGGCATGGTAGCTGCAGACATCTCTGTGCAACATGTGGTCTTGCTTTATCTGGATTTGGGCCATTTGGCTCATGCATACTATCACTTGCTGAGCTGCTGCAAATTTGTCTGATTTAAATTAAAATTATTTTTGATGTATCCACAGTTGCGTATAACTGCTTACTGTAAGCAGACTCTGAAACACATAGGTCTGTGACCCTTCTCTGTAGTCTCCCTTTGCTCCATGAGACACCACGGGCACATCCTTCCCACCGCCACCACGGCCTGGGACACATCGCTGGCGAAGCTGCACACATGGGCAGGCAGGTTTGGGGGGGGGGTGCATTACCAGGAGGAACAGAGACGGTTCAGGAATGTGTGTTTGCGGGCTGCGGAGCAGGATCTGACCCTCGCTGAGGGGCTTGTCGCCGGCTTCGACTGCTCCCCCTGATTGGGATCACACTGATTGGTTGCTAAAACGATGCTCCCAACAGGCCAGAGTGACTTTTCCTAAGGAAAGCCTGAATCACGTCTCTCAGCATGGTAGTCTGGCTGATGTGAAATAAAAGGTATGTTTGTCAGTTTTGTGTCACGCTTCCTCCCTCACCTCCTGCTGGGGAGCAGGACTGATATGATTAGAAGCAGCTCAGACATGCCTTTTGGATTGCCTGCAGCAATACTAGCAGGGACTTTGTTTTTTGGTTTCCATTTTTAAAGCTGGGCTTGGTTCCTTCCAGTTCTCTATTTCCATTGCTCTTCTGAAGATTGCTCAGCTTGCTGAATACATACAGCTATTAGAGAAATGCTTAAAATAGCCCCAGATTTCTGACTTAGGTCACAAGAGTGAAAATATTTAGTCAGAAGTACCTTGGGTGTTTAAGCAGCAGACAGGAGTGTTTGCAAATAATCCTAAAAAATAAACAGGGGCCTCTCTGGGAAGTCAGAAGTGAGGATTTCTGCACCCACTGGGAGCCTGCAGAAGTTGATTAATGGTTGTGATTGCACTGACAACCAGAAAGGGTGTAAGTCAGAAGGGTAAAATCCACAGCGATGCTTGCAAGTGTGATGCAGCGCTTTGTGTTTGTACACACCATTTATGCTGTGCACACCTTCACTTTCAAACATGCTTGAGGGAAAAATGATTCAGCACTTTCCATATAGCTGGTGTTGTGGCCTATGTGAAACATAGAAATGTAAAATACTAAGGCAGGCACATATCCCATTCTCGAATCACCACCTCAGGGCCTAGTGGAAACGATACTCGAAGGCTCTGCTTTTCTGGTTTACTCTTGGGAATGTGTTTTCCATGAAGCATTATGTGCTTCTCCATTTGCTGAGTTTCTAAGATGGGAAATCAGAGTTTTCCACTGAAAGCAGACCTTTGTGCAGGAGCCTGTGATTAGCTGAAAGTCAAATTTTTCTGAAGTAAAAGCTTGTAAGGAAATTTCCAACTACCTCTTTGCAACCTAATTTGGGAAATTCAAGCTCTCATCTCGAAGATCTTTCTGATAGTGAGCACTGGCGTTATTAATTTACGAAAACCTGGGCTGGGAAAAACATTTCAGACCCAACTTACTCCAAGCATGTGTGATTAACAGTCCTGCTACTGGATTGACCACAAGCACTTTGCTAGGTGGGAACCAGATCCTTCACAGTACCGTCTCCTTTAGCCACTGGGGCTGCATCCTGGCTTACACTGCATTTCTTAAAAGTCATCTGGATCTACGAGGGCTTTGTGCAGATTGCACTGGAAATCTCTGTAGTGTTTGGACCTCCATTAGCTTTCTTTAGTAGGGTCCATGGCTCAGAGGGAAATTTTGGTTTCTCTATTTCACTTCACAAGTGCTTTATTCTTGTCAGCGAAGCCCCCTTCTGGGACAGTGTGCCAGTTCTCTTTGGTCTGCAATAAACTGCTGCCAGCTCATGGTGCAGTGGGCATCTAGTTTAATGCTACTGGTATTATGATAAATGTTGTGTGATACTAAATTAGGTCTGCCAAGGATTGATACGACTTCTATCCCATTTTTTAAATACATATAAAAGTGTCTTTGCTGTAGAGCTGCCTCCTTTGGCAGATTTATGGGTGCATTTGGGAATAATGGTGCTGTATGATGATTATAAAACTATATAAAACATTCTTTATTGTTCCTTACCATTGCACTATATTAACTCACAATTATCTCCTGATGCATTGCAATTGCAAAACCCAGGCCCTGCCATATGAGAGTCTGAACAATCTGATCTTGTTTGGACAGTAGACAGTTTGGGAAGGAGCAGACTCTCAGTTGTTTTTGTGCAGAGGCAATGGCCTGTCTTATTCCAGCAGCTTGCAGAGATTCCTACAAACACTGGAAATAAGTGGTGGGACATTTTTCTATGGGCTGTGGGCAACCCATATGAAATCCGTGTTGCAGATATACTGATGTGCCCCCAGGCTAGCCAGCAGGACCACAGGATTCCTCAGCAAGAGCAGCCTGGTTGGCTCAAAACCCCTTCAGGGGCTTGAACAGATGCCATAGCTGAAGAAAATGCCCCTCCTGCAAGGAAGCAGTAACAGTGGCACTTGTAAACCTAACAGGATTCAACAGCAAACACAATTGCCAAAACTTCAGCAGCTCTTATCTTGTTGTGTACCAAGAAAAAGGCACTGGAAAATAATCTGGCAGAATTGCATTAGGTGGAGATGAGCTCTTCTGGGTACCTGGCCTCACCGGTGACAAATAAACAGCCAAAAACTCCAGCCCTGAGCACCTCAAACCCTTTGATTTTTGACATGAGTCAAATCCCAGAGATGCGCCTGAAAATAACTTTTATTGCCTTCAGAAGGCTTGGGATAATGCCATTAGCACCCCAGCTGCTTTTCCTCCTGTTGGTGAACACATATATGTGGGAATTGCCCACTGATTGTTTGAACATCAAACTTGCATCAATTAAATATCACAGTGTACTGGGATCGCTCTTTCACTGCTCGTCACTTTTGTTTGTGTATAAGACATCTGGCTCATTGAATGAAGCATCGGTTTGATTTTTTTAGTTGCTTCTTTCTCTTTGAGTGAAACAAAGCCCATCCTGAATGCCTTTTCCCCAAAGTCAGGAGTGCACCTCTATGTCTCGTAGCCATGCGTGCAACGGCACTCTGATTGCATTTTGCGTGGCCGGCCGATGATAACATTTTATTGAATTGGTGCATAGATTTAATCCCTCAGCCATGACAATTAAATAGGAAAAAATGTGTATGCCATTTACAGGGATAATATTTAATCAGAAATAGACAAGATCATGAGTCACCAGCTCGGAAACAAACCCAGTCTTTATATAAATTCAATTGAACTTGTTCCAGCTGTTTGCGGCAAAAAAAAAGTAGCATTTTTTATAGATGCGACAACTGCAAATAAGCCCAGTTGAATTTATCTGAAACTGGAACCTTCAGGGCATTTTAAGGACCCCATGTCACCGTTATTGATGGCGGCTGGCGAAAATAACTGGGCAGCCGCAAAGGCCAGGTCACTGGCAAGGAAGGTGGTGAGCAATGTGGGGCTTGGGAATATGGCACACAGGAATTGCATCTCGCTATGACTTCAGTTCACAGGTGTGCACAAAGGACCAAAATAGCTGCCGTGCTCTGGTCCTGTGGTCCTAGCTGCAGCCCCACTGCCCACCCCATGGGTCTGAGACTCCTGTGAGGGACTGATGCTTTAGGTGGACACAAGGCTGGAGGTCATTGAAGAAAACTCATTTTCATACAGCACATTCCCATCAGGGACAGCGTAGAGAGCACTGGGCACTCGGCTGCATTTTTGACAGTCAATTAGTATTAATCAAACCCAAGACACAGAGATAAATTATTAAGAATAGTCAGAATTGAACAGCGGAGGGAGGTCTGCTGGGATAGCAGCAGTCTGGAGATGTTCCAGTTGTTTTCAAGTTTACCATAACCTCTTTGGCAGATGTCCTGGGTTTGGCCAGGACAGGGTTAATTTTCACCGGACTCCAGGAAGGGGCACAGCCGGGGGGTGGGGGCTGACCCCACCTGGCCAAACGGACCCCGGTATTCCATACCATGTGACGTCACGCTGGGTTCCCGTGGGGGGGGCGGCGCGGCGGGAACGGTCTCGCGGTTTGGGGGGGCGCAGCGCTGGTCCTGTTCGGGAGAGCGGCTGTCCGGGTCGTGTGGTTCGTTGTTGTGTTTTCTCCTTATCTGTTCCGTTGTAGTTCCTCTTTCCTCTGTTTGCTGTTCTGTTAAACTGCCCTTATCCCGACCCACCGGTTTCTGCCTGTTTTCTTTTTCATTCTCCTCCGTATGCCGGCGGGGGGAGGGGCGGCCGTGTGGTGCTTTTGTTACCGGCGGCAGCCGAAACCAAGACAGCAGAGAAAACAAGTTGGACGTTTCACACTGACAGGTTTAGTTCCACAATACGACACTCCAGCCTGGCTGGAGACGAAAGCAGGAGGAAGTCTCTCATTGAAACTTTGCTCCTGTCTTCAGAGTATCTAAGAACTGCAAATGAGTATGCATTAGGACCCTACTACCAGCATCCCCTAGTCTGCAAGGTTTCCCCCAAAATCAAGACTCGTCAATTAATTCCTTTAAAATCCATTCAATCTTTTCTGCTGCTTCCAGTCTTTAGTGATTAAAGTGCCTTGTGGTCCCAAGCATAAAAGTCGAAGTAGGCTGCAATCTTTCTGGCAGCGACCTTAGGACTTTTCCAAAATTAGTATTGCATTAACTTGACAGGGTCTTTTACCCTCATAAACCCATGTTAAGTGAGGTTAATTATCCCACCCTTTCATTTTTTACCAACCCATTTCCTCTCACCTGCCCAAACTGATTTTGGCTGACAGGCCTATACGTGCTATTCTCTTTAACCATTTTAATGCTTGGTTCCTGTATTTATTTTATTCTTGCCCCGTGAGACCTGGCTGTGTTCCAGGCAGTGCTGAAAAATCAATGCTGATTTTGCTGAGTGCCCCTTGGCCACGTTTTCTTAAAATTCTTGGCTACGAGGTAAGTAGACTACTTCTCTTAATATGTCTGACTTGAGTAAATGAACTGGTTCATCCTAGCTGGGAAAGAGGAACATTAGTTTCACCCGCCTAGATGTGTACCTCAGTGAATGGCTCAAGAAAGTTCCAGTGTGGATCAGCTAATGACACCAAAATCAGCCACTCTGCTAAAAAGACAGGAAAATGAATTTACATCCTCAAGGAGACCTTGTGCATCCGTGTGTGCCTCGGTAAAGAAGATATGCACACATTTACTCAGAGGAAATGCTCAATCACCATGTTATACAAGCAAGAGCATGAATGACAACATAGAGATGCGTGTGAGCATGTTGACTACAGCAGCAATGTTCCCAGCGTGGCGGCAATGTGCCATTATTCACCAATCCCTTTCAATCTTCTACTTAGCAGAGATGCATTTTCAAAAAGTGCAAGATGTAAAATGCAGGGCAATTTAATTTGGTGTTGAATCAAAGATGGGAGAGTGTGGGGAGAAGAAACCCTAAGCATTCTTAGGAGAGGAAACTAAATATTCAGTGTCCATCAAATGTAGAGGGCCATCAGCTGATTCTTTCGCTGAGGGCTTATCTGCATCCCAATGTGGGAATGCAGTTTGGGTAGATGTGCCCGAGATCCCACCGAATGCAAGATCAGGAGCTCATGGTCACAGACCTGCAGCTGCAAAGGGCAGTGCTAAGTAACCTGTTAAATAATAGTACGTAAGGCCGTGGGATTTGCTAGCCTTGATGTAAATGTTATATTCTGAAAGAGTAAAACCTGAACTTTTGATTTATTTGTAATACTTCATGTGTACATCAAAATAGAAATGGTCCTTCTTTGGCTTTGGCTATTTGCATGCCAGCTAGACTTGTCTCCTGACCTTGAAACCCAAAGAAAATGCATTTCTGTTATCATCAATCATTCTTCTGCAAATGAACAGGCCCTCCTGAGTGCTAGGGCAGCAGCAGGACAGGCAATATTCTCCAGCCTATATGAGTGGCTTTCCTCACTTGGCAAGCTGGCATATTTACTGTGTGAGGGAGAAATAAAAGGTAGATCAGCACCTGAACGATGCCCACAGTAAGCTATATAAAACAGGGAAGTACTTTGGTAGTGTTGGCTCTGCTGAAGACAGAGCTAAAAAGTCCCCTTGTAACCTGCTGCAGAGCAGTGAACTGCCAGTGCTGTTCTTGTGGGGATGTGAGGCTCACTAAGTAGGGAGCTGTGTCTCTCCCCGAGCCTCAGCCTCACTGGTTGCAGCAAAGGTGTTTTTTTTAAGTGATGAGGTTCGAAAAGTGTCACCTTGCCTCCTCTGCATCCTCACCACTGGAGTCTTCTTGGACCACTGGGGTCTCACAGTGACAACAGGCTGGAAGGAGGTGACACACAGGGGAAAGCAAATTGCGCTCATCTTTTTTTGTCCAAGAAGACTGTTAAGATGTGCCTTTTCTTAATTACCTTTCTTGATGACTGGCTCACGTTGTTGTTATCCCAAAAGTCAGTGGTGTCTCAGCTTAAAGCTGAGGGAAAAATCTGGCAGATCAGATCCCTTCTACAGAAGAAGTTACATTACAAGCTCAGTCATAGTCTAGCTACAGCTTTTCTGCAGGTACTCAAAATATTATAGATGTAGCTGTTGTGAAAGAACACCTCTGACATCAGGCCTTGATTGAGGGTGAACAATACATTATTTTCTTTCAGAATACTAGTAGCAGATTTCAAAGAGTGAGGCTGCTTTCTCTAGAAAAATGGAAAAAATAGACACAAAGTAAAGTAGCAGACAGAGCAATGCAGGTTCCCAAATGAGGGCAAATAGGTCACGTTCAAGACGTCATGGGGGACTTGGGAGATTTATGTTCAAGCCTCTCTGCAAGCAACTTTTTCTGTGTCCATGAACGGGTCCTTTAACCTTCCTGTGTTGCAGTGACCTGTTTGTAAACCTCAAATGTTTTTTGCTTAATTTGGGCTTGCTGATGCCAGTGGATTTCTTTGATGTGACCTCAGCAGGTGTTGCTCATATCCTGAGGCTGCGGGGTCTTCAGGAAGAATTAGATATGTATAATTGACTTGCGTATATCCTATATGTGCTTGTACAGCACCTTGCACAGTGCAATCCCGATGCTACCATGTGGGCTTTTCAAGGGCTGCCAAAACACACGTCATGGTTGGTAAAATACGATGCTGTTACCTTTCCTGTTACCCTCTACTTCAGTTTTATTCTTGCTGGAATACTGAAGTATGTATTGTTTAGTAGCACGTGTCTCTGCACATGTGTGCATGCACAGGAAGCGTCATGGTGAGTAAGCAGGAAGCTGCTAGCTTCCTGGGAAGATAGGAAGTAGGAAGCTGTTAGCAGGACAGCCATTATAAGACACAGAAATGTTTGTGTTGGGAAGTACCCAGGCATTTCCTAATAGGCTGTGCTAAATTCTCATGTAGGGGAATGAAAACGTGTACTTGCTTGAAAAGTCCATGTGTGTCTATGCAATAAACTGCTAGAATAGTATTTTGTGCCTATCTAAAATATAAAAGCTTTGCTTTTGTTGTTGGAGAAGGCCTGGTGGAAAATGAGGTAGGAGCTTTTATTTTTCCTCTTTTTCTGCCTCTGTGTGAGAGTGAGTTGCTATGGTGAACAAAGGGTAGGAAGAACTCTGATTTTTCCCCACAAAACTGTAATCTTATTCCTCCTGATACTGCCTATTTTCTGAGATATATATACATATGTATATATATTTATATGAAATATATGTGTGTGTGCAGTCACTCGCACGCACACAAAGCTACTTAGGAAAAAGTGATATGTCATTCATCACTGTGTAAAGTGACAGTCTTCTAAAGCCACTGAGCTAGTTTTTTGTGAATGGCTCAGCTGATGACATTATTTGGCTATGTTTCCAATTTAAACAAAGCAATCTTGGAAGGACTGGATGAATCAGAAAAGGACTTCCAGACTGTTAGCATTTTAATAGCAAAATGGATCGTCCCCCTCGCCCAGCAAGGTTCATGTGGAGGTGCAGCAGAAATGTGTATGAAGAACTGGAAGCTATTAGATTTAAAACAGCATCTTTGGCCGCTGCAAACATAAAAATGGACAGGGATGGCTTTTCTATTTAATAACCTACATTTTTTTGCTTACTGTTAAAACAAGATACAGTGAGAACAGTATGATCTTATGGCAGATTTTAGTAAGGACAGAGCAGATTTCAGCCTTGTGTTAACTTTGACACAGCCAAATTTCTTCTAGAGCTTAAGCCTGTGGACTGCAGCACATTCCTGCCTTTGTGCAGGGGAAATGTTTCACCCCAGCTTCACATCAGGGCTGGGGAAAGGCTCCTCAAACTAAACTCACAAATGGAGCTGCTGAGGAGTTTTTGCAACTGCATATTTTTTTCCACTGGGGACTGGCAGTAAGCTGAAAGGAGAAGGGAAGCATTTCAGTGGCATTTTAACATTTCATTTTGAAATACAGGTGACTTCAGAATACACTGCCTCTAGTTTTTCAGGCTGCAGTGTTTTGATGTACTGTTTCAAAATAACTTGTTGGTTCAATCTGTATCTTTCAAACAGTATCATTTGACTGTATACAGTCAGAACTGACATAACTTCATTTTCATATAATAAATTGCCTCCAGATAAATATGGTTAAGTAAGGAATCCCTACACACGTGTGTCTCCAGTGCCTGGGTTAGTCCCTTTGCTCCTAGGATACACATCCAATTGTTTTTCTTGCCTGATGTCTAGACTCCAGGAGACGTATTAAAAAAGGTTTGGCCCCTTTTGACCAAGATATTCAAATATGGATACATCTCATTCAGAATACGGCAGATGCTTGCTAAAAAGCTAATGTTCTCCAGCACTTTCAGACACAGATAACACAGCTCTATGTGGAGAGCCTGGCTGGCAAATCTCTTGGTCCATATTATCTTAGTATATCTTACTCGTGAAATACTACAGGGGGAAGTGCTCTCAAGTGGTAATTGAACGTTACTGCTATGATCGTTTTTCTGTGGGTTCATGGCTTTATTATTTTACAAAGGTCAGCATTAATTCAGAAGTTTTCTTGCCTTTATTCCAGTCAAAAACCTTACCATATCCGTTTGTTCCTTACAGTTTATTATTATTCCTAGTCTGATGTCTGCTGTTCAAAGCTTAATGGAAATCCTGAGAAATATGATTTCCCACCTGTCTGTGTGAGTTTAGTACTTACAGCAGTTCTGAGTAATTTCTTTGCCTGCTCCATCCATAATTACAGCTGCACCTAAATGTAATGTGTAGTCAAGCTAAAGCCAAAGGAACTCTGCCGATACCCTCCTTCCGTTTACTTTAAAGTTAAGGACAACAGGAGTATGAGTCTCTCTTACTTTTGCAAGCATTTCAAAGTGTATTTTCTCAAATTATATTATGTTAGCTGGGACTAACTCTGGGCTCAGTTATAGCCTGAGCATCCTTGAGCAAATCAGCCTGGCGAGGACACCACCCTTTTCTAAGGGCTGCAGTGGGATAAATGCCACTGACGAGTGCAGCACACTGAAACCTGTGGTGATGGAATCCAATAGAAGTGCTCGAGTGCCAAGGCATCTCTCTCTTTCTGTCTTTGTCATGCCACGCTCACCCTGCTTTGCCGCCCTGAGTCTTAGCAAGGCTTTAAAAATTAAATTTGACCTTTTAGGTGGCTTGCTTCCATCTAATGAGCATGGCAGCTTCTTTAACGAACATCAGAGCCGGGTGCCAACTCAGCTAATTAGATTGCATTTTATGCATTAATCAAAACCCTCATAGTAATTTGACCTTGACTAGGACATAATGATGTTGAACGCTGGTTTGCACTTCCCTTTCAAAGCTATGGTGGGATGCTGCAGTGAAGGCGGCCCTCTGGGCCACAGTCCAGCCTTCCCTTTGACCCTACCTGTAACTTATATTCACTGGGAGTGTTTGCCCTCTGCTTTATTCACAAAGGTATGGTGGCTCTTTCTTCTTCACCTACAGGGATCAGGACCTGTTAGTTTATTTCCCACCCCTCCATTTAGGTCATCATTTTGTGAACTTAAAAAAAAAACCTGCGGAAAACAAACTTCGCTTGGAAACTATGAGAGTACATTTGTTCAAAGGGAGGGTTGCTTTCACATTTGTGAAACTAGAAATGGACAAAATTGCCTACAGGCTTCTAGCAAGGCAGCTGGATAACTTTCATAACGTGTCAAATCCAGAAAGCACTTTGTAAGATGATGACAGACAGCAATTAATTTAACAATTAGTAAGGTACTGATTCACGAAGTCTTAAAAATTTTTGTTGCCATTGAACCAACCAATAACTTATCTTGACAGAAGTAATGTTTGGTTCAACTTTTCCATTAAGCATACAGCCTCTCCTCCATCTATCAATCACCCAGGCTTTGTCCCCAGCCATCTTCTGCCTGACAAAAAGTGCACAAGTGCTGTCCTTTGGCCTTGCTATATGTATCCCTCTGCCATACAGGGCTTTGGTGGCTTTATCACAGTAGCAGTCAACACAGACAGAGGTGGAAAGCACAGAACCTTTCTACAAGAACTCATCATAGGCAGAGACCACCAGAGGTGTAAGGATGCCCTGTGGACAGCTATGTGCTATCCACATAAAGAAATCCAAAATGTTATTGGGGTGAAGTCCCGTATCCATGCCTGTATCCACACATCAGTCTAGAAAATACTTTTCTAACCTCTCCTGCTGTTCATCCCCAGATGATCTTGCCTTAATCTAGGTGCCTTAATAGTTCAGATAAATTGCATCCTAAAAACAGCTGGTTTTGCTTCCATGGCTATGAAAGGAACTTACCTTAGCCCATCTGTGGCTGTTAGTGATGTGGATGTCTGAAGTTAGTTTCAATTCTGTCCATGTCTGTCCATCTGTCTCATGTGTTTCCACTTGTGACAGTCAACAGTGGATTTTGGGCTCCCAACATTCCCATAATCGTCTGTTTTCTAATTCCTATCCATGAGGGCAAGGACAAGGGTAAGTTTAGCGACCTGCCTAAAACTGCGTAGTGGCTGAAACCTGAGCTGTACCCACCTTCCCATTCTGAATAAATAATTTAAGGCTGGGCTCAGAAAAGGCAGAGCACTCAGTGGACTTGGAGAAAGCTTTGACCCGGGGAAAGCTCTGATCCTGGGAAACTGGGTTTGGAGTCCTGAAAGCTCCCCATCAGAGCCAGGAACCTCAGCTTTATTCCCAAGTTTGTCTCTGAGCTGATGAATCACCTTGTGTAAATCATTTCTATAACCTGTTTGTATTTGCCTCTCCTCAGTCTTTGTCTTTCTTGTCTGACTAAAGAGGAACAGCTCCCTTTTACTCTAACACTATACGGCCTTCTGTGTCTGTTGAAGCTGCTAGCTGCTACTGAAATGTAAATATTAATTATGTAGAGAATACATTAAAAGCACTATTAAAGCTGCAGATGGGGCAGTCTGAAGGACAAACAGTTCAGCTTTGGAGCGTCTCTGGGATGAAAAAACTTTTGAAGCCTTTGAGAAGACAGATTGTGTCAAAATGTCCATTTTCCTTTTAAACAAAACAGATGTTTTCTCTTTTAATTCCCTTTGCTTTTTGTTTCTATCTCTAGAGAAGGCAGGTGAACCTACCCCCAGAAAAATATCAGCAAAAGGAATGCAGTTTGTTGCACTTCCTTACGTTGACAGTTTCTGATGCATTTGCAACCTTAACACTGTTTATAATGTAGTATATTGGGCAGGTTATTTTGTTCAAAGCAAAGTGAACCCTGCTGGTTTTGCCCAATCTGCTCCAACGTAAAAACTGTAAAAGCAGTCCCAGCTCACAGATCCCTCCTTCAGACAGCCCTGCCTGTCATATAGCATATTCAAGCTATTGCAGCCTGTTCTACTGCGGCCATCCCACTGGCTCATCTGCTGTTTCTGTCCATCCTGGCTTCTGTCAAACACTCCAGCCACCCTGAATGCCTCTCTCCCTGCTTCCCCCATCTGTGCTTCTCTATGCCCTGTGTTCCCCAGATGTTTGGGGCTTACAGCTGTCTTGTCCAGCACATAATATTGTAGGGTTGTGTTGCCTGGCTCCTTGTATGCAGACAGGGTCCCTACAATTTGCCTCTGGCCTTTGCTCTTACCCCCATTTTCTTCTCATCCTGCAGTCAGAAGCCTTTGCTCCTGTCTCCACCCCAAAGGGGTCCTGCCAGCTCTGAAACTACAGCTGCAAAGAAGAATAAGTACAGCAGTAATTCCGTAGCATGCAATGGCACAGCTGGCTTGATAGACTGAGGCCAGCTATTGATCTTCGAGTGCTCATTGCATAGTGCCACTGAGGTCATCAGCAATTCTGCAATTAGCTGCTGATCAGGGTGAGGGAAGATTGGCAGAATGAAACCCATGACTTCTACTGTGCAGATAAGCCACAGGTTTTTTTTTTCTTTCAGTGCTGCAATCTTCTTTCCAGCAGTATAATTCTCCACTGTCTTTGAAGGTCTGTATGTTTTTCAGTCAGGTTTTTTTTTTTTCCCAGTTCCTGGTTGGCACTTTGCAGTTGAGCAATATTCCCAGGGGACAAATTTTAAGAGGGTTTGTGAGAGGAGCGATAGAGATGTCTGAAAACTGGCAGGATCCCGGCACACATGAAATTAAAATATTTCCCTTTCATGGCAGAGCTCTTGTCAATGCAAGACTGACATCCAAGCATAATCTGGAAATTGAGACCTCATTAGCACTTCTCTGAATATGTGGGTTTAGGTATATCTCTTTCAAGTGTAGGCACGTGTTTATCAATGTGGCTGTAGGTAGTTTCTGTGAGCCACTGACTGGTTCATCTATGGGTCCATCTCTCTGTACCTATACACAGAACCCCAGGTACTGTTCTACTGTCATTTCTGCTTCACCAAAGAGCATTTTCCCTACTCTTTTGCACTTTACTGCTTGAATTCTATCTCAAAATTAATTCGTATTTTGGCCCTGAACCTCTTCAGGAAAGAAGTGAGATTTCTGCACTGTAATGAGAGCAAAAGACTCTAGCCCTGACATGTTTGTCATGGGACAATTTTTTGAAAATGCCCCCCTTTCACAATTTGGATTTGCTTATTTTTCTGACAATTTTTTATTCTTTTCTGGCTTACATAAAAAACTGATTCACAGGCTTGAGATATCCTTAAAATATCTGGACCTAGGCTGGGATGGGGGAAAGGCATGCTGCAGGACTGGAAAGAGAGAGGAGTCAGTGACACTTCTCAGTGTAATAAGGAAAAATAGGCTGGGTATTTTACAGATCATCAAGGAGCAGAAAATGAACTAAAGCTCCTCGTATGGAAAGAAAAGTGTCATCACGCTGAGGGAGTGACGCATGCCATGTAAGAGACAAGGAGCTTGTTGTAGCCCATACTGTGCAGGTAGTTTTTGCCTTTCTCCTCTGGGCTTGTTAGCTCACCTCTGCCTTGAGCTTCCTCCACTGTTGGCTGTCTTGTCGCATTGTTGGGCACAAAGGGGTTCTGTCATGCCCTTCAGCAAAAGGTGGTTCCTACTGTGAGGGATTTACCATCTTAAAGTGGCAAAAGCTCAGAGGAGAAAGAGGCACAGGGATGCACTGTCGTGTCAGCCAGCAGGTCAGCAACGTAGCCAGGCACACAGTTCAGGTCTCATCTCCCCTCCTGTGCTGTCTTCACAGGGCAACAGGGTCACTGATAAAACCAATTTGGAAAATTAAGCTGTTAAATATAAATGTGATTTGGCTTTAACAACAGTGGAAAGCTGGGGAACGGGTCAGGTCTGAGAGGGCTGTGTACAGCTATGTTTGGAAATAAATTGTTTCTCTGGAATGGAAATGATAGGAGATTGCAAATATTGGAAAAAAACATTAAACCTATCAAAAATATTACAGCAAAATCCTGTATAAGCACATACAAAGCCTGCTGGCTTGTCTTTTCATGCAGATTGTGCTCTATGCAAATAAAACTAAAAAAACAAGCAAATCACCTCAGAGAGAATGAGCAACTAACGCACATCGAACATAAAAATCCGTATGAGTTCTTTTCTTCTTTGGACGTTAGCAAAGGTCATTGGATCCTTTGAAGATGAATTGCCTTTCTAAAAATCCCCGTTCTCCCAGCTGCCATCAGATTGTTTCTTCCGATGATCACAGATATAATAGCAGAGCCAAATGCTGTATTGTGCGTCTGTCAGAGCTGCAGATCACTGGCCTTAGCACAGTGTTTCCAAAGCATGGATGCATCCTTGCATGTTCTTGCTTGTTCTCTGCACTCACTGCTTGTGTTTAATCGTGTTGGCTCTTTCCCTGTTATCTTTGCTAAAAATGGCTTTGAGTGAATAGCACAGTTACCGGTAGCAAGCCCCAACTCAGTTTCTGAGCCAAATGTATAATTTTCAAGTCTGTGTGGAAACCAGAGAATACTTTTTGTTCCCCCTCCAAATAAACCAGTGTGAATCCTACCCCTCTTCCTCCTGCACCTTTTTGGGGTTAAGTGGTTCATTTGGCTGCAGATTTCTTTGTACTGCAGAAGGAGTCTTTTTCTCTATAAAGCAAAGTGATGGTCTTTAGATGCCAGGTAGCAATGCAAACCACCCTCCGTTCACCTGTCTCCCTTCCCTGGCTAGGCAAACTGCCCCGCACTGTTTTGTGTAACTTGGGGGAGTGGTGATTGCAAGCAGAGTGTAGATCTGAGGGTTAAAAAGCACAAGCCTTCTGAATCAGGTGAAACTTTTGTTCCCTTTGAGTGTGCTGATTTTCAAGCTTTTCTGCATAGCCCAGAGAGCTGATTGCATTTGAGATTCTTGTATGATCACGTGAGTCCAGGAGCTGGTGTTTTAAGAAAGATGACAAATATTGTGTGAGTCATGAGAGATGGGGCATGGTGTTGTCTTAAATGTCTTCCTAGTGAAATCGATATGATTTTTCATATTAACAGAGATAAGCCACTGCTAAGATCTTTGTGGGGTGTACAGGATACTGGATTACACATCTTGTTTCATCTGGCATTGTCATTTATGGGGTAAGTAAATTGTGGTCCTGGTCTGGTCTTGATAATGCTAAATTTCTACAGTTAGTCTTTCCCTCACTCAATAACAAGAAAGGATTCCCGTGGAGCAAAATCAAAGGCCATAGAACAGAAAGGTCTATACATAAGAAACCCCCACCATCCACTCAGAAGAGGTTGAAGCTACTATCTCCACCTGCAGGTGTGTTTCAAGGGAGAGCCACCTCTCTGTTAAATGCTGCATCTCTTATTGTATCCTGAATATGTCCAGAACCATCTGTCTCAGTCTCAATTTGGAGCACTTTACAAAGCCTTGGCCTATTTATAAGTCCCTCAAGTTCAACCCACAAAGACGAAAAGACCCAAACATGCCAGTCACTTTGAAATATTAGGCTAATTTGTATAGTCAGGAACTTAACAGTAAAACGAGGGAGTGTTTGTTCACTTTGTTTCTCTTCTTAACGAATTTTATTTCTATTTGGCTAGGAAAGATGAGGAGCTACTGGAGAGAGTCCAGCGGAGGGCTACGAGGATGACGAGGGGACTGCAGCATCTCTCCTGCGAGGAAAGGCTGAGGGAGCTGGGCTTGTTCAGCCTGAAGAAGAGAAGGCTGAGAGGGGACCTTAGAAATGCTTATAAATATCTCAAGGGTGGGTGTCAGGAGGATGGGGCCAAACTCTTTTCAGTGGTGCCCAGTG
>Ga0065711_1027114_pt1 | contig 53950 bp, 29 predicted proteins | sample Hoacrofraction12_FD_59098 | JGI IMG/M metagenome (GOLD analysis project Ga0065711, IMG submission 59098) | Hoatzin crop microbial communities from Cojedes, Venezuela - Epithelial fraction 12 v2 (version 2) | ecosystem: Host-associated > Birds > Digestive system > Esophagus > Crop | place...
TGTCTGCAAAGGTAATGTCCCAAACAAGTACCTCTCATTTACTGGTGAAACAGATAACCTAAACCTCAGGCCAAGCCTCTCAGTTAAGTCAGCCACAGATTTGGCCTTGTGAGAAAGCTACGTCTAGAGACAAGGAGACTTTAAGAAAGACCACAAGACAGGTAAAGTACAAGACAGGCGCTAACTGTACGTTTTTCATTTTCCACGTTTCTGATTTGACACACTCAGCTCTCCAGACAGTAACACTTGCACAGTGCAACAGAAGCCATGCACTGAAGAAAGCAGAAAGTGTTCTGAAAAACAAAGTCCTCAGCGTCTTTCCTTAGCCAGAAAACTCAAGGGGAAAAACCTTCCCTTCATCAACACTATCCCTAAACTTCAGCTAACGAACTACTCAAGGAGACGATAAGAAGCACCACAGAAGAACCCATGAGAAAACTGAATAGTTTTTCTCTTCAGAGCACTACTTGGATGTTGTGCTGTGAAACAGGGGATGTTCAAAGAATAAGATCAAAAGATAAAACAATGTAGCTGCTCATCTGGGACATGAAGAGAAAAAAACAAGTCTGGAAGAAATCTCAGAAGCTCCTCAGGTCTACATTCTACCTTAGGCGTGCTTTAGTTACTCTCAACTACTCTTGGAAGTTTCTCTCCAGAGATCTCTACAAGACACACTCTCCAAACTATCTATTCTCACGCTGCTTCTCCTCATATTAGGAAGTTTTTGCAACGTCTAACAAATCAGTTATGCTGCCATTTAAGTCATTATCCATCTAATTGTTCATGTCTCCCTTCAGACTTCTCTAAGCAACCTTGGTTGTAGGGTTTTTTTTCCATATAGTCCTCATGTGTTTTGTTCCCTGGATCAACCATTGTCACATACAGCATATAAACCTTTTCACAAAGGATCTAGCTCCATCTTTAAACTAATAATAAATTTTGTCCCCATCATTCCAATTAAAAATCTTTTCCATAAATTGATTGCCATCACTGCCTTTTAGCTTACATATGGCTTCCTCCCTCTTAGCATTTGTACACTTGATATTTCCACAGCCTTCAGCCTGGTCAGCTAAACAAGCCAAGCTTTTAAGTCAACTCTTGGAAGACATCTTCCCTCATCACCGCACAAGCCTCACTCTCTGCACTCATCCTACATTCAGTCAGTCCATGCCTGGTCACTGCATAGGTAACTAAAATTACACAGTGTTCTAGATATGTTTCAGAAAGGCAGAAAATGGCCTTAACGGTTTAGCTGCTCTGAAAATATCTTCTGAGGTGTAGCCTAGCTTAACATCTGACTTTTTTTTCGGCTACATTGCACACTCTCTTCTCTTTTCCCATAGATTAGATATTTGGCTACAGAAGAAATTCTTGCCAATGGTCCTAAATGAAGACCATTGCACTTTGTATCACTGAATAAAATTATTTTTTTTATTTCTCTAATGCAAAAGATCATCTAATTTGTGAACAACAAGGTGATTCTTTCACTGATGCCTCCCAAATTTGTCATCAGAAGATTTTATTAGGGTATGTTCACTCTCTTATGTCACCACCATTAATATTTTGAAAGTCAAGCCCATGCCTGCCTTTTGAAGAACATTCCACCTTTCCAAATTTCCCTTTTAATGGTCATCTTTTATCAGGCAGTTCCTTACTGAATTCGTATCTCCTGTACTAACTCACACTTTATTTTGCTAGACTGATAAATTTCAGTGTGGCACGGCAGAATTATGAAATCACTTTTCATGTTGACTTTTTGCACTCATAAACCATTTATGTTTTACTGAAGAAAAGTCAAACAAAAAACCTAGAAGCTCTACACATCGCAAACTTTAGAAAAACTGTTCTAGGATGCAATTTGTTTTGTTATGTTTGTTCGGATACCAGTTTCTTGAGTTGTACCTATTGCCTGCCTCGGTTATGGGAATTATGTTTACTCAAATGCAAGAAAACTTTCAAAGCTTGACATACAATGAGCTTTACAAAACTTAACCATTTGAACAGATCAGGAATTTTAGGACTGATTTTATCATTACCAATATATGTGGCTTTATCTTTTAAATATCTCTAACACTGAACTACATTACTATTTGGAAGTTTCCAAAACTCTCCTTCTGCTACAAGAATTGACAGGGATAAGCATTGGTTTGGATTTCCCTGCCAAGAGATTTTAAAAGGGGAAAGGAATTAAGAAAAAAAAAATCAGTATTTTAATAAATCTCCTCAAGACTGTCTCATCTGAAAATCTCTTTGCCCATAATAAACGTCGGACAGGTCATCACAACCATCTGGAGAGGTCTTGCGGTTTCTTTAACTGCATGTAGGTTTCTAACTATGTATTTTACCAATGATATTGCAAACTTCTGAAACCATGTCTGGACTTTGTTTCTTGTTGATGTTACATTCGTAGTGGGGTAAAGCTTTTTGATGTGGCTGAGAAAAAAGAACAGGATTCTTGCATTTCACATAAAGAGAACAAGCAGTCCAGGAACAACTTGATGACTAGACATGGTTTTACTCTCCCCCTCAGAAAGAATGTTTAATCAGTTCAAGAAATTAGCATCCTGACCACCAACACCAGTGCAATGAAGACAGCATTTATTTGGCTGGGTTTCTTCTTGTGCCATGCAGCCAAAACAGGGGTAAGAGAAACCTCCCATTATTCAGAGCATAGATCAGTTTGCATCCTTCTACCTGCAGTTTATGAAATCATTGAAGACACTTTAATGATGGAGTGAAACTAAGTAGCAGGGATGAAGGCAGCCAGGCTAACTGGAGTCCAGTCCGAGCACAGCCCATGTGCGAGGCTGGAGATAACCGGTCAGATTTCACAACAGGTCCTGCTTCCTTCCCCAGCTCTCAGAGAGGTCAAATTCATTTTCAGCTGTGAGAAAAGTTGTATGTGCAGTGTCACCTGTACTCTTAGCTCTAAGTAAAACATCAAGGGTAGAATAACTCTCCTCAGAATTCACTACTGAATTTTTTTTATTTGTACATTGCCTCACCATACTGTTAGTAGGATGACCTGCCGCCCGTTGGGACTCTTGCTATGGTGCTCCTTTCACAGTGCACTTCCCCATATTTCTTCTTATCTCCCATTATGCCTTCCCCACATACTCTTCGTTGCTTTGATCCCGGTTCCCATTCCCTCCTAGACTTTACTCCCCATTCTCTCCTGGAAGGCGATCAGAACTAAATAGTAAACAGTGCTGCAGTTACCCTTGACAACTGTTGGGAGTGTCTTCAGTAGGCTTCCCAAAGAACAGCCCAAATGAGAGCAATGAAGATAAAGGGTAAGTCCCTGCTGCACAAGCACAGCAAGAATGTTCCTGCAAACTCAGGCAAGACAGTAACGTGTTTTGATTCACACTGAGTGTTTGTCTCACAACCCTATCAGCTAAAACATGCTGTCGTTAATAATTTCAGCTCTGCAGAATCAAAAATATATACTGTAGGACAAACAAGCATTGGAAGAACTAGTACTAGCCTGCACAACTAGTGATCTTTAGTCCTTGTTAAGCAGCAGAAAAACAGGACTGGAATTCAGATCTGTGTGCTAGTCCCAGTTCAGCTGCTGTTGGATGCTCTGTTGCATGCTCAGAGTTTTTCAGCTCCAGCTTTAAGAAAGCAAGTTCAGATTTTCAGAGGTGCTACCTAGGTGCCAGTGATAGCTGTGGGAACTGAGAGTCTTCAACATCTCATAAAACTAGAGTGAACAGCAGACAGCCGAAACTGATCAGCTTGAATTAGAGAATAAATGTTTTAAATTCGATCTCCTTGATTCCTCCATATGCCACAACCTCCGTATGTACAGCCCCACCACGACTTCAGCATATCCCATTGCTCCCTCTGTGTTTGGCATCATTTCCTTCTTTGCCACCAGTCACTCCTCCTCCTCCTATGACAGTGACCCCCATCTCTGTTCTCATCCACCCCAAGTTGGAGGCTCTACATCCAGCCTATCTGTCTCTAAGCCAGGGCCCGCATTTTCTTTTAGTTTTTGACCTTGGCAGAACAAAGTCCTCTGCTCATCTCACCACAGGGGCTGCCAAACTCAGAAGCTGGGATAGCGATGGTCTTCTATCGCACAGATAGATCTGAGAACAGACTCACAGACAACAAAAAAAACCCCACACAGAGCTTCAAAAACTTCTTCAAAGAACTAGTTTTACTATCATGCTTACCAATCTCAAAATGCCATGTTCCTCCCTTCCCATGTATTTACTTACGACTCCTTACAGATACAACAGCACTGATACAGCACTAATTTCTCCTCACCCCTCAGTAATGAAAACAACTATCAGAACCAAGAAAGACTCCTCCCAAAACCACAAGGAAACTGGGTAACGCCGAGCCCTAGCCACAGCGCTGAGTACAGCACTCAGACTGCACAGTGAGCCTCAGCTTGCACCAACAGTGTTTAAAACCAGCCTGTCTATAACTGCGGCTACTGTACTATACTCAGCGTGTATTTGCCAGGCCAACAGCAAAGTAATGAATCACATGAGATATGAAGCATATAATTTTACCTAAGGAGAAAGAAAATTGCATGCTAACATGGAATAAACAATAAATCAAGATGCTGATTGAAGTGTGTGTGTGCATGCCCTGTTTCCAGAAGAGGAAAAATACACATTATTTATTAATATAAATGTATGCAACAGTTTAGCCAGACAGTGCTCTGTTCCTTAACACAGTTTCAGGCAAGACCAGACCTCCAACTGGTCTGGTTAAGTCAGGGTAAGAGATTCTGCATCCCCTACTCACAGATTAAAGGACTTCAAGCAACGAAAACACAAGGTTCTACAACTAAATACCATAGTGTCCTACCTCAGATTTATTGTGCTCATTAGTCTACATCATTACTAACAGACTACAATGACTTTACAGGTCTTCCACAGATCCACTAGAAAATGTCTGTTCATCCAAGATGATATTAAAAGTTAGATTTGAATTATAGCATGTCATGCAAAACTACATGCTTCAACGTCAGGTAGTTTTTTCTTCCAATTACCCTTAACTCCTGCTAAAGCAGTCATTTGGGGTTAATGGTATTTGTAAAAAAAAAAAAGTAAGACAAGTGACTGATTATAGGATGTACTACAAACAACAGATGCACTCACCCACTTTCAGTGTGCCACCACACAAAAATACTCACAATAAATCCAAGTTTTTTATAGTCTCGAGTATACATAGATTTGCGTTTCTCAATGCTGCCGCTGCTGTTGTTAGGTTCAGATTCTGCATCAAATGCAATCCTTCGGAGTTCAAATATGATATCCCGTTGAGCCTGTGTTAAAACCAGGTTAAAACAATTGGTCAAAATAAGTTCTCTTTCAGTTTAATAGCCAATACCACAAAAGCTGTTTCAAAACACTGTATTCCCCCCATTGCCCAACCTGTCTTTGTCTAAATTCTCTAGTTCATACTCAAAGAGACAGTCAGCAAGAATGATTTTGTGATTACCATTTTCCAAAGTCCTCACATTTGTGGAGTTCACATGCAGATGCTCAAGTGCTGACTTCCAGAAGCCAGACCCATGTTAGCAAGGCCATTAACTACACACTTAATTTTCACCACAGGCATGGAACCAAGGAAGCCAAGAGATCACACACATTTCACATTAAGCTGGTATTTAAGCACTTTGCTGGCTGAGATAAAAATGGCTCAGCACTCTGCATTCTTTTCGGTAACTGTCCATTTTTGCTAGCACAGGAATGAGCAAGAGAGGAACTACTGCAGCCACACTTCGCTAGAAATTTCTCAAGACAGTGATAACCACTCTGTCATCAATACTAACAACACGTCAGTCACTCCCCATGGAGATATGCACTATTTAACTGCATGTACATTCCTGAGAGTCCAACTTTCTTGCCTCAAACTTAAGAAACAGAAAGAGTAAAATCCTACAGCATGATGTTACTTATGTTTACAGCCATCTCGCTCTCCCACCTCCTCTTCTCCAAATTATCAGCAACTCTTTACACAACTCCGTCTTAAAAATGAAATCAGGTTCCTCCTTATACAGGGCCCAAAAAAGGCCACAAAAAATAAAGAAACAAAACACATCTTCTCTATGGCTCACTGACTCTTTATTTAAACTTGAATCTCTTGGGGGAGTAAGTGTCTCTTTTTGCACAATGAATAATATTAAAGCTGGTGTTTGGACACTGTGAGCAATGAACACAAGAACAACTACTATACAGGTTCCCAGTAACAAAAATGGAGTTTATTGTAACACAAATTAACTCCAACTCTAGCATGACAGATAGATTTCATTTAAACTTTTTAGTTCTACAGAAGTACTTTTAGGAAGGACCATACATCGTTGCTTCTGAGAAGTACATGAAAGAAACAAATGCTGGACTGCTGCTCAGAGTTTTTGCTCAGGATGACACCAAATTCAGTTCATGGAACTACACGCTAAGGAGAAAGACCTGGCCATTTCGGGTTTTTTTTGTACAAGGAATGCAATAGCCAGTATAGCTTCTAACAACCAGAAAACATAACCCAACTTCACAGACCAAGAGGGAGAAAATGAATGAACGAATTGTGTAAGTGTTCCTAGCAGTGTCTTTTCCCCCATAAAGAGCCGTAGGCACCGCAGTGAGCAGTTGTCCTCTTCCTGTTCCGACCAGATCATGCCAGATGCTTACCTGATCCTGTGGATCCATTTTTGTCATCATCCTGTCTTCCAGAAGGTTAAAGGTAAGTACTTGCAAAACATACAACTGGTGTGCCATTTCATTATTGATGGCCCTCTGTGCCCTGATTACATGCTGCAAAGAAAGAGAGATTCTGGTGAATGCCATCTTACCACAAAATTACATTAAGTGTACTCAGGTGTCGCAATTGCTGTAAGTTCGTGTAGGCTATGCAACAGTGTAAGTATACTCCATAAAAAAAGAAAATCAAAACATGACTAACGCTACTGACTTGCATACTATGTAAGTAACTGTAAGGGACAGGACTTTGCAACAACAATGCACCGAAGCTTTCTCCTTCTAGCCACTAGATAGAGCCTGTGTGTATGTTAAGAAGTGGCATAAAACACAGAGGTATTCAGAAATATATTTCCATGAAGAAACCACAATGTATTTGACTGGGAAAATGCCCTTTCTGATAATCGGTTTTGAACCCACTCAACAACCAAACCCTCATCTTGTATACTACAGGCTTCAAGACATATCAAAATACAAGTGCAATTAAAATGTATTAAGATAAAACCTATGAAGACCAAAACGGGAGTCACCTTTTCCCTCGGCTAGTGAAAAATAACTTTGAAAATTATATACGTACAGTTAAGATGATGGAGCGAAGCTGCTTTTGTGCCAAAATGTTTGCCATTTCCTGATTTAGTTTTAAAAAAAAAAAAGAAAAAAATTAGCCAAGAATCAGGTATTTTAGTGCTGTACCTAGAAGAACACTGACTTAAAAGGTTTTAGTCTTCAGATTCTGCAGTGTTGCTTATAAATGAAATGAAGCAGCGTATCAGCTATACAATTGTATGCGTTCTTTTGGGGGTCGCAAACTCAGATTATTCGACTATGAGAAAAGAGGCAAAGAAAGTGAAAAGTATGTCACAACGCGAGAACTCTGGTGATGCAAAACCAGCAGTGAAAGGCCTCAGAAGAGACCTCTGTGGGTTAAACAGAGTATTTACAGACACTTGTTCAAGCACAACCGTCCCCCCCGCACACACCACAGAAGGAAGCATGGAGCAGAAGCCAGCCAGGACTTCAAAACAAGACGTCAAACAATACGCTTATTTACATTACTATTTTGGCTGTTTTAAAGTGTTCTCACTTGCACTCCATAAATCAGCCTACAACTCGGTACTGTTTCATCATAGCAAATAACACTTCTCCCCTGGATTTTGGTAGCAGTGTTGACATTGGTCCAGTATTTTGTCTTAAATTATCTTGTCTTTCTAGACCTGTGTGCAGTCACTAGCAAGGAGAGTCAGTTGATCCCAGCTGCCCATGCTGCAAACTGTCCTACAACGCACAGGAGGGGGCGTTTCCTACTTACCAAGCACGGAAGTCTAATCTTAACCATCCCTATAAGTGCATGCCCCATTTTTAAGTTCCACGATTTCTCCATCAATATAGGAATGCATGTGTGCGTGTGTGTATGTGGACATATGCTAGCATACGCAATGCATACAGCTTACAGCAATTATAACCATGTAATTATTTTTTAAATTCTTGTTTTTAGAATGCACTATTTATGGACTTGGGTAACATATTGCACACTGCTATTTAGACACTGTTTATATGTACACAAAGGGATAATGTTTGGAAATAGCAGATCATTGATTGGAAATAGAGCTCCTATATCATAGCCTTACATAATACAGCACAACAAATCACATCCACACTGACACAAGCTTAAGGACATTCTTAGGATGCACTGTGATTCTGTGCAGTTGGCACCATAGCAAAAATACTGTTCATGTTCAGGAGAAATAGATTTTTAAAAATTCCTGCAGAACTTTGTGAGAATTGAAGAGTAATAAAGAGTACATACTGGTTATTTTTATATAACAAGAAACTAGCAAACAGGAAAAATGAGACTATTACATAAAACATATGAAGAATTTGATTGTTAAAATCTGGCTGCAGAAACAATGTAAATAAAACAAGCGTTATGGTGAGAACTTGCTTGTAAAAATAAAGCTAATTGCGAGACAGAAGGCAGTCATGGATGTCGACTGTTTTCTTTATACCACAGAAAGGGTGCTGCAAAAGAACACGAGAATGACAAGGAAGGAAGAAGGGACCAAAGATAAGAAAAACTCAGCCCCAGATTTTAAGCCTTTTCTGGCTAAGCAGGTTTCAACCGCACATAACAGCAAAGGAATGAAGAATATGCTAAAGATGCTTCTGCGCCCCTTCTGGGAATGCACAACTGAGCTGCAGGGGGAGCGCCAGGCACGCGACACACTTCACCTTACGGGGAACAGACCCACCGGCTTCGTCAAAGGACATCCACTGCCAAAAGATGGGCAGATAAAGAATATGAGGCGGTCTTTTCCGCATTCATGGCAAAAACAAATAGGAATTCTTCTGTTTTACTTTTTAGAGAGGATTATCAAATTGTCACTTCTTTCTCATACCTGTCATTTAACAAGCCGTTATTGAGGTTTGTTTTTTTTTTGTCACTGGACCAAAAACTGATATGAGCAACGAGCATTCACAAAACAAATTACGGCAACAAAATCAACTTTGTCTCCAAAAAGGCTATATGGCCACTAGCAGCACATGAACTGCCTCTTCTAAGTATTGTAGTATCAGATAAGAACAAGAATTATTTGACAAAATGTGCCATCTTATTTCCCATAGCAACATGTGTCTGTAAAAATGTAGACAACTGCCAAAAAAAGCGTTTCAAACATTCACAGTACCATTTCAATGCTCGTGCTCTCAGCTTTTATCTGAGAAAGACATTTTAAAAAAAAACAAAACAAAACACTTAGGTTTCTCTAGATGATTGGGTCTTTGACAGTGGCAGGGGAAGCAAAGCAACCACGAATCCTCATTAAAAAAGAAAAACCTTGAACCGCCTGGCTTTTTGCATTATAAAAATAGAAAAAATAAAAAAAAAAAAAAGAAGGAAGGGAAGCAATTCATACACCAGCACCAATTTAAATCCTTTCCTTAACTTCAGCGCAGACATCCACATCACGCCGGTCTCCATACGACGGCAGCAGAGAGGGTGCCAAAGCTCCCAGAGCCATACAGGGTTTGGTGCAGCTTCTCACTCCTAACCACAGTAGTGGCGAGTTCTGAACTTCAACTTTTGAGTACCCGCCGTCAGATAATTACATGAGACTGCATCACCTCAGTTCGTTGTCTTCGTAAATGGTATCAGCTACCCCCATCTTGTTGCTAATGGGCACCTACCTTGTCGCTGTATGGTTTACTAATTAACCACAAGATAGATCTAAAGAGAAACCTAACAGATTCTGATTACTTATCATAGGTTATTACAGGCTGAAGGAAATTTTCTGCAAGTGTCAGAGCTCTTAGCCCTCAAGCCAAATTAGATCATTATATTCTGATGATCATAAACTCTATGACCAACAATTCTGAGTCACAGCAGCAGGTACTATAGGTGAACCGTCAACCTCACTAAATGGTTACACTGTGGTGAAACAGCGTCTTACTTGCTGGAAATACTCTGTGGTACTGTCACCTTCAGGAACACATGCCCACCGATTAATACTAAAATCTTATCTGTATGTGACATTGTCTCTCAACTTCAAATATGACCAAAGCATACTTTTCACAGAACCATAAGCAGCAGCAACTATTTACAAATGTAAAAAGTGAAATCTTTGTTTTTTCTTACAAGGACCTATCATAGATTTATGCCAAAACTGAAAGAAAGTTTTTATTCCAATTTTTGTTCATTAGATGCCTTCTTCCCTTAATAACCCAAGACTATATTGGACGAAGAAGGAAAAAAGAAATGGGAAAAAAGGTGCTTTAAAAAAAAAACACCAAACCAAACAAAACACCAAACACACACCCAGAAAACCATGGTTTTACTTTCCCCTGTTTGCAATTTTAAAAATATTTTTGAAACAAAACAGAAAAGGGCTTTGAAGTGTGTTTAAACAATCTCCAGCATTTAAAAACGCAAATAAATATAACCAAAGTCCTTCCCAGAACTGATCAGCAGCTCTCAATGAACTTGTTCTGGACACTAACAGTATGTCACCACAAGAAATATCATCACTGCTCCTGGTGACAGAAATGTTAAATAAACAAATGACTAAATCTGTTTTGACACAGGCTAATGGCTTCATAAACACGGATAAAACTCCTCTATTTCATAACACACTGCATTCCATCCTCCTTTAACAGCAACTAGCAATCTTGAAATATTTCCTTTTGAGACTTCTGATCTCTGGCACTAAAGTTAACTTAAAATAGTACATTATAAAAAGTCTTTAAATGCTTACATGCCAAGATTTTCCATTTTCTAAAGGAACACACTTTTTATGAAAAAAAGCAGAGGGGAAAACAGTTTACCAAAAAATAGCCTGGTTTTACAAGCTGTGCTGGCAAAGAGTTCAGTACAATAAATACTACAGCCAGCCGCAGTCAATATGGTTCATGTGAGGTTACAAGGAACTACAAAAGCACAGAAGAATGCTTAATCCCTACTAATATTGGTGCAAGATGGAGGTAGCTCCATTAAAATGAATAATACACCAACACGAAACAACAGAACAACTTTCAGTTTGAATTAGCTGCAGGAAAAGGTGACTTGGACAATGGTAAGTATGAATATGACACACCCTTCCTACAGATATGTAGATATACAAGACCCAAGAACTTACCTGCCTCTTGTCATCTGGTGCTTTAAGGAAAAGTGCATTTATTACTGCAATGGTGTATGTCTGGATTTCTTGGTCTGTCCTGTTTGGAACAAAATTACAAACATGAAAGAAGAACATGAATACACGCAAACTGTAGAAACTGATCTTCCAGTTGTATTACTGCAGGTAGAAGTGGAGGGACTGTTTGCACTTAATGTTAACCATGTAAAAGTTAGGTAATCAAAGCTAGTCATGACCAGGTTGTCTCCATTATTAAGAGAGACAAGATTGAATCACACCCCTTGAAGTGCCACTGACCCTCCCCTGGTCATTGCAGGAGCCCAGACAATCAGCTTCTGCCAGATGCCCAACAGCTAGAGTTAGGAAGAGGAATCTTCCCCTAAAGGGTTCTGGAGATGAACCTGCTGGTATTAAAAGCTTTTCAGGTGAGTGGAAAATGTCCCAGCTGGGGGGCAAGCATAACTACACACTATACACAACACGTTATCCTACGCTACAAGAGGCAGTTTCCATCCAATTAACCCCTGCACATTACTGTTTAAGTAAAAGCCTCTGTCTTTTCAAACATATCTTCAGCAAAAGTTGACCAATTTTTCTCACGCACTTCCCAGAGGCTGGCAAGCACAACCACCCCAGCTGTATGCTAACGGTGTTACGCATTTTATTACTGTGGGGGGTGCTCCTGTCATAATTCCCCACTTCCAACTACACAGGCAGCTTAGCGGAGGAAAAAAAAAAAATTAATAAAAAATATCAACGATCGACCAACTCCAGAAAGCTGGCTACCAGTCATCCAGCCACTTACAGTGGATGTAGGAGTCATACAGGAGCTTGCCAGTCTTTATACAGCTCTTTTTCCAAACGCTGTGCTCATTTGGGAAGAACAAAAACCCAAAAAGCCCCCACCGTATCAGGTGGCAGTTGCAGACACTCACCCCTGCAGATGTGGGATTAGCTGCCCAATTGTGATCTCCTGTGCCACCTTCTGGTACAGGTCATGGCTATTGAGCACCATCGATTCCAGGATCGCTAGTGACCGTTGCAAGATAGAGATGTCCGAGGCAAATTTGTTGACATAGCTTGCTATCTACAAATTCAAACATTTAGAGAATTTCCATGTTGTCATAAAAACAGGGAAAGGGGAGAAAGAAAAATGTGGATGTGGCTCAGAAAAGCATTAATCTTGTCCACATGCCAGGTACCAGTGAATACCTGCAAGCATTCAAGCAGGCGCTGCAGATACCTTCAAAGGACACAGTGGCACAGATTCTTCAGCTGGCACAAATCACCACAGATTTATGTCAATATTCAAATCACCAAAACATACGCTTCAACATTATACTATGAACACAATAAAGCAACATTAAAGAACTACAATGGTTACATTTTTTCATGAGAAAAACTTTGTAAAGGACAAGGAGAACACTTTCCATTCTCTGCAGCAGGAATCTGCGCAGCCAGCTTTATCTAGGCTGGAGGCAACTGTTGCAGAAGAGAAATTAGAATCTAGCTCTCTGGCAAAAAACACTCCAGCAAAATATGTTTTTCATTTTTTCCCCTTGCTGTTACCAACATCACTGAAAGCTCTCTCCAGGTTAGGTCTTCAAACCCTGTCGATAATCATTTATCATTGCAACCGGTTCCACAACCCAGTTGAGAGTCCAGTCTTGCTAAGTGCTCATGCATTAACAACCTTCACTGCTGCTGCAAGCTGCCACAAACGAATGGCACGCGAATCGAAACCAGGTCGGACCTCTGCCTTCTCGCAGCGCGGCAATGACGTGCTGCCCACCCATCTGCAGCACCGGCCCAGCTGTGCAGCGAGATGGGGCCATGTGTGCTCTTCCGCACGGTGCCCCGTCCACGGGTCCGGCTTCCCGGGAAGCAGCTTGACTTCTGCCGACGCAGGAAGCCAGAACTGTCTGGGTTTTCCTTGAATGCACCGACACCGGCACAGCCAAGCTGCAAGGCACCCGAGGAAGCACAGACCGGCAGAAGGCATGTCGTGTGACCACAGTTATTTGCTCTTCACAGCCAAGTAACAGACTACAGTGGCCCTGTCTCAAGTTTGATGCATTCTTTCCAGAAAATTTCAAGTCCACGCGCTTCTTCAGTACTCAGGCTACAAGCCACTAACATGATTATACTGTTTCTGATTCCGGACGCTTGCTTAGAGCTTGGCACCGTTTTGCTTTTGGGGGAAGAAAAGCATGCCCTATTCTTGGGAAAGCTGCCTAGCTGCCTGTAAAATTCACAGTTAAATATTGCCACGTGGACAACTACATTGTTTTGCATGTGTGACAAAATTTGAGTAGCACTGAAGGAGCAAAACGCCCCTTCTGCCCCTTCGTCGGAGACGACAAGGAAAGACAGACAGATTTTTCTTCTTCTAATCTATTGCAGCACTGCTGTTTGCTCTGCTGCTTGGTTTGCACTACCACAATACGAACATGCTGTGCTTAATATAACTCGGTTCCGGAAATACAGATTGCCTTCACAGAAAAAAAAAGAAGCAGCCCATGCATGCACACAGAACAGAAGGAGAACAGCAGCTCGACTGGCCTTTTTCTACTCTGGACTTTCAATATCCGCTGCCTGCAAGTCCTGAGCCCAAATAATATTTACATCAGTATACGATGCACATTGTGCTGTTTAGAGTAACAAGCTGTATCTCAGAAGCACTGTACTACCTCACCTCTCTTAATGGCAATGCAGTTGGGTTTTGATGCTCTGCAGCCAGAGCTGCCAGATTTCCAGAAGGCCCACAACACAGACAGCATATGCACAGAGCAGCTCTGCACTGCTCACACAGTAAGCCAAAGGCACTCCGGATGCCTCACAGACATCAGCTATCTATGGATCAGTGCCTCTGTGCAGCAGGAATACAGTACGTCCAGACTGTGTCCCAACCTGCCAGACTACTGTCACTATCCTCTTAGAAGCCCTGACATGCATGAATTATTCTTGGTGCAGCAGCTCCTTCCCATAATATTTCAAGCGGCAGCGTAAAAGCTTCACTGAGACATATTCATATCAGGGGCCTGCAGAAACGTAACACTATAGATTACAGATGTATTTGTTCTTCTGATCCTGGACCATAACGTCTTTTAATGATAAACCCAAACCTAAGGTATGAAGCTGGCTTGTGCGTGACATATGACACTGAACATACATGCAAAACATGTGCTAGGTACTTGCATGTCAAGCTATGTACATTCATAACCACCTGGTGGTTATGGTGTCTGGACAGAAATAACAGGCTTGTCTACCCTGATAGATATGGCATGCCAGTTCCAGAGGGAGTAAAATTAGATCAAACAGAAATTCTATTACCATACTTAAAGTTCTGGATGTGGGGAAAAAAAAAAAAAAGACCCTTCTTGAAAAGAGACAAGAATACAAGAATCAACCAAAGTTCAAATTTGTGTTATTTGCTGTTCTCTGCTTCTTGAGTACCACAAGCAGGGAGGGCTTTCAACAACCAAAACAGAATCCTGCAGGCATTTATCAAAAATTCTGCTGATAAAAATAATGCAAGCTCACAGAAATACCACCTCTCCTCCAGAAATAAGCAACTTCATTGTTTTGCACTTTCGTGTGAAATCCTGTCACATGGGTGTGTCTCAAAGGATAAAACTATTTGTTCAGTAAAATACCTGTAATATCTGCCTAGTCCTATCGGGACATATATAGCCACATACAAAAGGAGTGGCTGGGTGCTTAACTTCCAGATGATTTCAAGGGAAATTAGGAATCAGAATACCTTTACACGTTCAGTCCCAGTGCTCTGGTGAAACAGGAGCTAAACATGTAACGTGAGGGTAGACAAGAAACCTACAGCAAACTAAACATAATCTGAGTTCTCTTCCAGTTTCAGAATCATTTAAAGCACAGGAGAGAATTCAAAAGTTAAAAAACAAAAATTAAAACAAACAAACTAAACACCACCACCACCAAAAAACACACAGGGAAAGAACAGTGAAAGAAACAGATCTGATATTCTGAGCAGTGGTACGTTCATGAGTTATTTGCCTGGACCATTTTGGTATCAGAAATGTACACAAAAATCTGACAAAGTTTTGTTCTCTGTTACGTCCTAACACATAGTAAAAATTCCAAGCATGCATCTCCTTTTCAAGTGAGGAACTAGAGCTGCACCTGACTACAGAAAAACCAACTGACAGTTGTGAGGCGGAGATACTTTCCCTGCTGCCACCCCCTTTCCTGCACAGTACTTTTTAGAAGGCAGAGTAAACGATTCATCAAGGTTAAGACTCTGAATCACACAGTTATGCAAAGGCAATTACATAAATAAATCTAAGAGATAGTTTAAAATATCCCAACCACTACTACAAACTTTATTTCTCCTTTTGCAGGAACTAAAAATGAGAATACCAAATTTGTATAGTGTATTTTGATATCCAATTACTACGACATTTTCTAGGAAGCAGGCATCCAAAACCTGTAGCCAACTATGGAAGCTGGAAATAAACTTTATTGTCAAAAGCAAGAAAAAGTTCTTGAGAGAATCTTGCATATCATAAGGAAGCTTTTTCAAATGATACTATTTTCCTGAAAGACAAGGAACAAAGCTCTCCTTGAATGTGTCAACTCTTACTTGCAGCAGTTGGAATAGCAGTCTTTATGTACCCGAAGGATGGGAAGGAGACTGCATCCAACACTAAGCAGTTAGTCTTTAGAAGCAGTTAGAGGTTCCCCTTGATGTCTCCTCCAACTTCTAGATTTTAAGTCTACTCAAGAAAAAAGTTCAGATTAATTCCTCGCCATTCCGGTTTGGCTTCCATTTAACAAACATGAAACACAGCTTCAAAGGGCAGAAGCACTTGATCGCAAAGTTCCCCTTTGGCTGTCAGAAACTTATCAGCTCCCTTATCCATACTGTCGAGCACTTGAGCGAGCCCATCAGCAACCTCGAGTGGCTTGTCAAAAGCCAAGGTCAGAGAAGCAAGTGAGAACAGAGCTGTGGATTGCCACCAGAGATACACGGTCTGAAGGTGCTCCTTTAGGTTTGCCCCTTGCCCACAGAGCCCCACTGAGGGCTCTGCTGTTCCGGCTCCCAACTGCGCAGCAGGTCAGGATGCACCCACACCGCTTTCCCCAGTTTTTGTCATTCTTTGTCTTTCTGTTTCTCTAACCGTCTTGTTCTTCTACTTGGTCCGTTTCTTGTCCACCAGTTTCACTTACGGTTTTTACTCGCCAGTTTTGGTTTTCATGGGTACTCCATGAGAATGCTCTTGTTTGTGTCTTTTGTTCTGTTATTGAAATTGGGTCCAGGAAAACATACAGAAGTGGCAGACCGAAGAGATAAGCCATTAACAGGGGTGCACACACCACTTTCTTCTATAGTTACTATACAACCCACAGGGCAAAAGATCTTGATAGGGTTTGAAAAAATAATTTAGAGTCACTAACAAAGCAGATTGATTTAAACTCATTTTAGCAAGTTTCTTCATACACCTCTTAATAGCTTCCCTAACAAATAAGGCATTCTGGGCTTGACCTTGTATCTCATGAAGTCAGTTAAAAAAAAGCTGTATTATTTACTTTGTCATGAAAAAGTAACAATCATCATCATCATAATCTACCCAGACAGCAAGATTGGATTAAAAAAGAGTCCCAAAATCAGATCAAATATACTGATTTTTCTTATAAATAGCACCCATCATTTTTAATGACTAAAACTGAGCTTTAATACCTAATACTCTTTTCATAACTGACTCTTCTTTCACTTTTGGCAACAAAAATAAATTTATACTTTCCGTTGATGGCAGTAATTTCCTAACCAAATTTAAATTAAAAGTCTTTGCTCTGACATACTGTTAAAATTAAGCGATCTTTCCTACAGGTTACATTCGTTCCATTACTTCTTCTGATACCATTTTAGTGAAGTAACTCTGATATCTTTTCAACCTGTACAAACACACTTCAACCTAAGATAAGTTCTGAGTTCAATCTGGTTTGAAAATTCTTTGAGGTGTGAGGGGATTTTTTTTATGGTAAACGAAAAGGGTTAAACCAGTAGCAAAAACTTTTTTCTGAAGTCTGCTAAATCTCTGTACTTAAACTGTACTCCCATGTTTCTGCTGCTTTTGTGCATCTCCTACATGTAAGAAAAGAAAAAAATGTTGCAAATTGCGGAAAGACCTGTTTCAAAACCACAGATGTCAGCTGCAAGACTCGGGGGGGGGCAGAGTTCAGCTTGATAAACTCAGTAGATACCAGCTTGATTTCAATTTGTAAATCTATTTCTCTTCCTCCCCTACCCCCAGAGGAAACATTTCAGCGCTGGTTTGGGTTGTTTGTTTTTTTTTCAAGAAATCTGGTATTACTCAAATTACATCACATCAAAATACTGCATGGTATCTGTACAGGGAGGTCACACTGTAATTGAGCAAGCAGTTTCTTGTGTCATAAGCCTAATACAGTGTTGATTCCATTTCACTCCCACTGATTACCGCAGAATTTGGGCCAGATCCTGCAACTACAAATATTTATAGTTTGAACTAGCACTTTAATCCCATTTTCATGTACCCTTTTGGTCAGTGACCTCAATAATGTACCAGGTGGGAAGAAGAACCCAAACCACGACTCACCTAAAAAATGTAAACTGATAGGAACAGACAGCATTGATTACAAATTTACCTTTTTAATGAATGCCACAGAGAATGTATCCCACGATACAATCCCATGATCCATCAGCTCAACAAATGCAGTCAGTGTAAAGGACAACATATCTCCAAAGCTGCAAGAGACAGTAGTCATGATAACATTTACCAGTAATGCAGCAGGGCAATGATCGAGGGGATAAAGCAGCAGGAAGCTTTCAGCAAGCAGGAAAATGAAGCCAATTATGGACTAAGAGGTAGCAGAAGAGCAAGAGAGGCCGTGCAACAGATAGTCTCCAGAACAATTTAGCATGGACATCAGGAACAGTCACCTGGAAGAAAGCAATTTTCTAAGAGAAGAACTAATCCCCAGGAGAACACTACATGCAAAGCTCAAGGAAATCAGACAGCCCAAATTAAACTCCTCTTATAAATTCAGAGCTTTAGATCTAACAGAGTAAGTGAGCTCTTTTCTTCGCAACTTCTGGAAACGCTCCTAATTGAATGTCATACGGAAGTGCCACGTTTTGGTACCGCTGTATCAAGCAGATGGGTAGAAAGTTAGCGGATTGTTTGTTCCTTCTCTTACAAGGAAGCAACTACATTTTTAAAACACACCAGAAGAGATATTCTGTTGAGCAGCAGTTTTCCACTACTTAACGACTCGATTTCTTTCTTTGAACCTGCATCTCCTTTTGTTTATCTATGGGCAACTACGTGAAGCGAATTGCAAAGTTCCCATTGTACATCCAAGCATGCAGCTTAAATTGTTTAGGGTTTGCAGGCCACTACACTGCATTTTACACCTGTAAATTTACACCTGTAAATGTGAGATTCAATGCATCTTATTGTTGACTCAACCAAATACAAAATGTGTTTAAACTCAACATAAAGAATATTCTCTAACCTGACTAGCTGCACAGGAATTTTCCACATTAAACACCAGCTTTTACAGGTTAGCTTCATTTCCATATGCAGTCAGGGCACCGAACAGTCTGCAGCCACAATGATTTCAATGAAGCCGTTCAATGAGAAAGCTACTCAATACAAGCAGCAGTGCAGAGAGCCTGAAAGCAAGCCGCGTATTACCTTTAAGGGCACGGCAAACCACCCGCAAGGCACTCGGCCACTACGCCATTAACAAGCATAAGCACACAATCAACCGAAACTGCATGAATAGTCCCAGTGATTTTAATGCAATGGCTTACCTAATAAAAAGATAAAATTAAAAAAACCTGTCAGATTGGAACTACAATGCTCAGTACGTTCAAAACCCGAGTTTAATACTATAGCCGTAGTTAAGCAATGTGATCGGTAATCTTTATTCTGTGATTTGCTCCCCTGCTGTCCTGCACCAACCCACCCAAGTAAGTGAACATCCATTCAGATGGAAGTCGTGTACTGCAGTACAGAGGTAAAAAGGCAGAAAAACAGTTTCACTGTAGCAACTCCAATAGCCAGTTTACTGGATATGATATAATCTGCCATTTAGGGATTTCTGATGGTGAGATGGAGCCTTTAGTGGCCCCTTCATTTAAGACAGGAGCTCTCGCTCATTAAAACTTCACAGATGCCCTCCACTAAAAAGAAATTTGCCATTCTTGACATTTTTTGAGTAAAAACAGAAAAACCCAAATCACGCCTTTCTCTTCCACAGTAAGCGTACCCACAGTGACTCTTGACTGTTTATGACAAAATGAAAAAACTGCATCAAAGAGCAAACAAGAAAAATACGGTGCCTTTAAAAAATCCACTGTAATTCTGCAAGGAATATTTTGTTCACGAAACACACGACCCGGAAGTCTTTGGTTTTGTTTTGGGAGGTAGGGAGGTTGGTTGTGGTCGGTTGTTTTTTAAAATTGCAAATATTTCAAGAATTAAATTAGATTTAAAATGTCATCATTAGCATTCCAAATAACCAAGGATTTCACAACAAGATGACAATAAGACTGCAGGAAATTTAATCAGCTCCGGTCCTGTCATTTTCCTCAACCCATTGCTTTTGCATACAATGGTTATTTATGAATCCACAAATAAAACAGCACCCCTAGGAAAGGCTTCCTTATAAAAATTTCTACCAAATTCTCATGCATGTTCATGACAGAATACTATCATAAATATGTGGAATTCTAATATTTTAAGGAGATAAAGTAGATCCAAATAAAAATAAAAAAATTTACAAAAAGTTAGGTCATATAGGTTGAAAGTAGCTAAAATTTCTCAGCATTAAACTAAACAGATCATTTCTCTCCCCTAGATTTTCTCGTATATCATTTAAAAATTTAGTCAATTAACCTGCATTTAGTACATAAAGACTCTTCTATAAACTAGTCGTACATGAAAGCTAATCCCCATTAACAATGGGTATAGTCTAGAAGGGTTATTTAAACTATATTAAACCCCCAAATGGATATTCACCTCCAGAACACCAGTGACTGGAATTCAGTTCAGTTTAATTCCTTTACATGCAACAGTCTCAATTATTCTTCTCACCAAAACTACTGATTAATCCTGCCAATTAACACAGCCTCCTCCACAGTTTTGGAGGGGAAACGGGGTTAATCGAGCTGAAAATACTGGTCTCAGCATATAAACCTGTTTCTAGTGGATGTGACAATGATACAACCGTTTAGGCTCCAGAAGGTGAAAATACTTTTCAACTTCAGAGGATCAGACACCCCACCAGGTGTCACTCCAGTGACACCACTTCAGATCATTAATGAGAGTGAAGAGGTGCAACACTGGGACTAATCAAGCAGAACAAAATACTCCAACTTGCCGTATTATGCAGCACCACACATATATAGCATGTATTTTTTTAAATATATAGCCATACGTATGCATTTGCACGCACATGTATACACTAGGCGGCACTGCAAAAGTCAAAAGGCAAGCTTAAAGGATATAAGCACTAGGAATAGCACAGCTAGAGATGAAAGCAATCTCCAGGGTAACTAGAGCAAGATAAGGATTAAAGTATCTGGAGGGGAAAGGGAGTGGTGTTGATTAATTGTTATGTGTCTAAACACAAGCAGATAGGTAGAAATAGACTTCCAAGCAATTCACTTCAATACACACACACACAGACGCACTCATACTATTAAAAGCGGCAGACAGAATAGATGCTGGAAATTTCAAGTGAATCAAAGCTTTTTCATAAAAGTAGTAATCTTAGAAAAGACATAGTAGAAGCTGTTTAACTGAAAATCTCAGTGAATAAGCGTTTTAATTACACAAAAAGTCAAAAAAACGATGGGGCCTCTTTCTCCATAAAATCTTTTTAGACTAATCCACAGCACAAAGCATGACAGTTCTGTAAATATCAAACTGATGCTGCTCTGGCAAAATGACTTAATAGTTTGATGGTAATTCCTGATGAAGGTACTTTTTAATGTGTGTCATCACAGCAAGAGGGGGAAAATGATCAGAAAGATGCACCATGTAATTGCAATTTCATACCTCACAAACACTGACATTTTAATGATCAAGCAAGCTACTTGTGCAATCCTTCCCTTGCTCAGGGCTCTGGCACTCGGGTGGGGACACATTACGCTGGGACAGCTGATGAAGTTTCCCCATTCTCTGATGGTCTGACTCCCCTCTTCCAACCACCGCTGCGAGCACGGGTGAGCTGGTCATCCACATCCACAGCAGCTATCAGCAAAAGCCTCAGAAGCAGTAGCAAGCTTTGGTCTGTGACACCACCGGCTGTCCCAGTGTGAGCTGTTCTAGTGTGGATGGATGGCCATGTGCTGATGGATGGCCTGTGCACCTCAACCCCTCAGAGAAACCTGACTGAAGAGTCAGTGAACAGTTGCCTTTCACATCTCTAGGTTTTAGAGAAATATCAGGTCAAAGTCTGTTAATATACGTTCATAAGAATTTTCTGCATTCTTACCTTAAGAAACTGTGAAGAAAAAAAAAACTTCCATGCATTTCAATATTAGCTTTTCTTTCCTTAAAACAAAAATGACAGGAATGTGCATGTGACCTTGACCATCATATCGGTCTCTCACCTGCCTTCCTAGTATCATTTCTACATGCCAAGCCATCTTTGTATCATGTATGCTAAGTAATCCTCAGATGTATATACATGGTATTTTAAAAGATGCCTAAAGCAATTTGGATTTCTCATAAAAATAAATTAATGGGACTTAAGTGCCCAAATTCCCTAGATGGTTGGGGGAGTGGGGGCAACCATAAAAACCTCAATCCATGTTTAACACACATACCAAAATGAACATCATATTGCAATTGAGGAAAAAATATTCAGCTGTTCAAATGATTCTTTGAATTGAGATAATCAGTCAGGCTCAGCTGACATCAGGTAACAAAAACAACAAAAAAAAAAAGGCAATATGAGCTTTTATAAAGCTAGGTAGACCTTTTCATGTCCTCTATTCATAAAAGTTGCATAGGAGAACCTGGAAATTGACTGTTGCTTGTTTGTCACAACCAGGACACAGCCACCAGCCCATTAGGACCAGAAGCCAAAGACAGTACATCTTTCCACAAACCATTTTTCACGGGCAAAACAGAACCAAAGCTTATCTCTAATTCTGCAGAGGGAAGGCAGCAAAGAAACAACTTTAACTGGGCAGGAGGCAAGAAGAGAGCAGAAGTCTGCTCCCAAATGCAGGAGTTAACTGCTTCCTTAACTTTGGTCCCTCACCATTCAGCAACTGTGCTCACAGCCTAATACTGGGCAGCTGAAAGGCCTGACATCACTGAGGTCAACATCAAAGAGTAAGAACCACCTTTTAAGTTAAGAGTTGTCAAGGATAAATGGCCATGAATAAATTTAAACAGGGGAGCAGAATATATCTAATCATCAGAGGACAAGAGCTCTGGAAAAGCCATGGGGGCAAGAACCTCACTAAGTCTAAAACAAAGACGGATGATGCAGCAGGATGCTTTGCAAGCAGAGTGTGAAAAAGTGCCTTTTTTATTGCTATGGCTCCTCTTCATTGCTTCTACACTGCCTTGTTTCTTCAAGTAACCTTTCCAAGAGGGAAGCTAAGCCGCCATCAGATCAAGCTAGGAGCAATTCACACCTACTTGGTGCTTACTCAGTACAGTTGAAAATGACTGAACAGGCTGAGGGGTAGCTGCCCCCATTTTTCCAGATGATTACAGAAAATGCACTTAACTGCTGCACTGCAATTGACACAGTGGTTTTTTTTTGCGTCGTGCCAAGCCCCACTGAAATATTTCTTTGTGTTACAGTTTCACTGCGTTCATTACAAGGGATCAGCCCTACTGATTTTAAACCACTTGTATTCCGAAAACCTGAAATAGCTTTGTACCCCTGGTATTAGGGCTTCTCTAAGCTTGATAATTAACTCTGATTAAAGAAAACAAGCTGCGAATTTTAAACAGAACTGTAACCATTCTTGAATAAATCCAGGCATAGACACCCTTACTAGGCAGTATGACTAAATCCACTTTGAGGTACATTAAGCATTTGTCTGCATGCAAAACTAGCCCAGAGGAACCATTACACACTGGTTCTTCATGAAGATGTGGTTAGAATTACCTCTTCTCTTATTCCTCATCTTTTAAATTCCTAGTTTTGCTCATTTCATGGTAATTGCCTTAAATGGACCAGTGTTTCTTAAAAAGACCAGGAATAACTACCCAGGAAAAACATCGCTCTCCGATCAGCGTGGTTTGACTACTATTCTGTACTGCAATACACATGTCAATTGATAGAGCTGTTTCATGGGAACTATATCTTTTTTTAAATGCAAGTATTACCCAACATGGGATCAAGAAAATGCCAAAATAAAATAGGAACCCCTAAACCTGAAAAGACAGAGAAAAAGAAACTCACATTTTATAAGAACTTCCTTCAGTGAAGCAAGCTATTAAAAGAGGCCTCTCTTTGAAAACCAGGTTTTAATTAAGTCAGGTTAGCATGTGCAAGCTACCAAAGATAAAATGAAATACTGGCACTTTATAAAATACGTCATCCTGTAAATCAAAAGTAAGTTTGTTTTTTTTTAATTACTGTTTGGTTTCTTTAAGTTTCTTTAGTCAAGAAGACAGCAGGTGATGGCTGCAAAGTTTTAAAGTTCATTATACCAAACTCTGAGAGTTTGTTTTTTTTTTTTATAGTTCTTGTTTCATTGGACCTTTTCCCATTAATACATGGGTGAAAAATAGTCAAGATGTTCAATAACTACACTCACAGAGCATTAGTGTGTACACTTTACCTTCACAATATATGAACAGGCCAGCTTCCAGAACTACTGGTTTCACACTCTGACCAATGGCTCTGGTATCTTTTTTAGTACAAGCCCCAAACTCAAGAATTTGTGTTATTTTAATTGTATCATTTCATGTACTGCTGATGGTAATCAAACTATTAAACCATATGCCCCACTGTAAATTAAAGCTTCTACTGGCAGGATTTAATTTCCAAAGTTAGAATAAACTTTTGTCACGTATACTTTCTTTACTACTGCATCCACTGATGTGCTATACCCACACTGATCAATAAGAATCCTCTTGAAGTGGGTAATGCCTTGCTCCCATCAGTAAACAAAACTAAACTGTGTAAAAATAATTAATTCAGATCATCAGTATGATCAGGTCCTAAAACCAGGGTGCAATGGAACTACAAGTCCTTATTTTAGTAGTCTTGAGGACAATCACATAATTCAATGTAGAGCAGCCTACAGGATAACAGAAATTGGAAACAGAGAGATGTTGAAGGAATGTAACTCTTCTTCCACACAGAACTATTTTCACAGTGGTGAGCAAAAATCCACCATCTAAATGCACAGGAGGTACCTTGTCTAGGCAGGGGGGTTGCTGCCAAGAATTCTAAAAGCCTTATGTCATTTTCCTCAGGATCTAAACTTTCCTATTATGAAACAAGTAACTTTATTGAGAAAGCAAACATAAAGGAAGGATTTAAATTTCCTGCCAAATTTATTCTTACTGTCTAATTTATTTATTAGGCAATGATTTAATAATAAATGTTTCAAAACTTGGTTTACAGCAGATTTGTGAAAGTATGATTTAGCATGGATTCAGATGGGGAGCTACATTTCCTGCGTAATAAACTACATCAAGCTCTCGGAGTGACAGATACATGGTTAATTGATTAATTTTTCTTTTGCTTCCTTGTGTTTTAGCTATACTTCACATGTCAAACTTGCAAGCCAATCAAGATATTAGAATATCTCTTGCGGTCCCAGTTTATCAAAGCCTATGAAGCCTGTGCTTAACTTTAAGCATACAGAAGAGTCCCATTCAAAATCACCAGGGCAATAAGCATGCTTCTGAACTTTCTGATATGAGGCCCTTTACTACAGTTTTCTTTTATGCAGTTATCTGCAACAACTAGCATTACCTGGGACCAGCAAATAATAGGAATTCAAACCCACACAATGACTCTTACTTTCATCTCACTAACATCAACAACTAAAATTGCCTACTATCAATCATGCCAGCCAGATAAATTTAAAAGGGGAATTGGGGAAGGCAGGGAAATGATTTGTCTGCTCAAATTAAAAAACAAAACAAAAGCCTTACTTAGGAAATAGCAGAAGCCTCTGCAGAAGTTACAGAAATGAAGCACCCATTCCACAAGCAAAGCAAAGAAGGCTTCATCAGAAAATTCTAACAGGCATCAAAGAGAAGAAAACAGAGAATGTTGAAGGCTGGCTGAATGAATATTCACAGTTGTATTTACATACAAAGATTAGTGCAAGGGCCTAAACTCAGTCATGCAAAAGAGGAGGAAGTGTGCAAGGTGATGATCTAATCAGGTTCTTACCAGGGCTTCATTATCTTCTGCAATTTCTGATATCGTCTGCAAAATTAAAACTTGCACGTGAGGAAACACACTTTAAAACATCTGTACTTTATTTATCTATGCATACACACACACCCCCACATACCCATACTTGATTCATAAAATTCAAAGGCACACACACAATAAGAGGCAGTAAATTACTAACAATTCACTGTGAATAGAAACAGTTCAGTAACTGGTAAAGAACATTCAAAATTAATGTAAAATATTTGTACAGAACACATGTGTTAATTTCTGTTAGGAAAAAAGCAGACGAGTAAAGACAGTTGATAGGGGAAATGTATCATACTTCTCTAAAACCTGCTTCTCTTGACCATTAAAGCATGTCTAGGCATCCTAAATTAGTTCAAAATTTGTGTAAAAGAAGTCTTTGGTACAAAACAATAAAGGTTTACACATTAAGCATTTTCGGTCTCATTGCTATGACACGTAGTCCGTTGCCTGAAAAACTCTTTTATTTACTTCCAGTCTCCATCACTAATACTGATGTCAGAGTTGTGAGCATGGCTGAAAGTTGTCATGTAGCTAGGACCAACAGAGACCAAAACCCCGACCTTCTGAAGCCAGGGACAAGTTTTCTGTTGACTTCAACAGGAGGCAAAGAATTTGCCCTGGGCTTTTAACCACAGAGTTGTTTACTCAACAACTCAAAAGCACTTTGCACCAGCTCCACGACACACAAGGTGCAGCAGTCTTCTTCCAACAGAACGCGTAAGCTCACCCGTAGCTCTTTTGCTCTTAAAATTCACATATCGATGGACATGCCTTGACCCAAGGTGCTGAACCAACCCACTTGAGAAAGACAGTGACCTACTTAAGGATGTCACTTATTGATTCAGATTCTGAGGCCAAGCTACACACCAGGCCTTCAGTGTGATGCTCTTGCTTTCCCAGTAGCTTCCAAAACACTTGGTTCCTAGTCACAGCAAGTGGTTTAATGTACCCTAAGAGTTTTTTTTACTTAGGCATTTTCTATTTTTCCCCCCAAGTTATACATCCTTGCATCTCATCGGTGAACCAGAAGCTATGGCATCATATTATTCAGGAAACAGGAGGCCAAATATTAAGGGGGGGAAGAGGGAGGGCAAATAATAAGTGCATTTGAAAGCTGCAGCCCACTCATTAAAATTTGCAAATCATCCTCCTGCTAATAACTGGCTTCAGAACTGCTGATTATGCTACCAAGCAAGCTGAAGAAAGAGACTATCAATGGTAAAAATGGCATCCAAGATAAATAACTTCTCTTTAAAACACCACTTAGACAGGAAAAAAAAAGGGGGGGGGGGAAATACCCATCTCCTACTTAACCCCTTCTTGCGTCTTCTAAATGTCTTTCACAGTTTCATTTCAGAGGGTTGGCTGCAGCTCCACACCAGGCAGACTGCTGTTCAAAAAAAGAATTAAGAGGTCCCTCCTTCCTCCCTGTCCCCTTCTTCCCACATCTTCCCCTTTGCACTTGCTGCCATGCCCACAGCAGCTCCAGGCCTCCAAGCTCTCCAATCGCTGATTCAACTCTCGCACAGGACTTGGCTAGATTCCTCCTCCCCCCCGTCCCGTTTCGGTACAGCAGTAACTCCTCCCACCTTGCATTTTCCATTCTGTTTATGCATAAATAATATGGTTTCTACAGAGACTGCATGAGTCTATACATGGACTTTTTTCAAGAAAATTCTCAGGGAGGGCAACTTCTGGGCTGGCTTGTGTAACCATCAGAGGAGAAAACACAGAGAGTGCATCACAGGAACAGTGGTTTAAAATCCTTCATTGCTAGCTGTGAGCTGCAATACTCATGCCTGAAGATCACGATGGCACACAGTTTATCGTGTATCCAAGCACAGACTGGGCTACAGCCTAGCTCATATTAGACGAGTGACAAGATTTAGTTCTTGGATTTCATGGCTTTGGTTCTTTTATGCTACAACAGCTACCTGTGTGGCCAATATTCACGAGCAAAACGCATCCTGATGCTCAGACAGCCTTAAAAAGGAGAGAAAGTTTCCCTCAAGGTGCTTTTGGGAGCAGAAAAGTTCAAAGCATTCCCCACAGTAGAAAATCCCAACTGAATGTCATCCCTGTGCTTCTGCAAACTGCTGCAGCCTCTGCTAAAGCCTAACCAGAACAACCATCACCACAAAGACCAGTTTTGTCACCTCCCAAACGTGCACGGATCCAAGCAACCTTATGCAGCACAAGCCTGCAAAACTTCATAGCATCCTTCTGAGCCCAGTTTTTAAAACAGCTGCTTTTCATCCAGGTTCCGTCTTTGCCTGAGCAACAAGTAAACTTGAAATTGGTGCTGTGTCTGTCTGACATCAAAGAGAAGTAAGTGTGGTGTTTGCAACCTGGTAGCACTTGAAAGGGCAGAGTCAGTTTTGCAAGAGGTTTTTCACAACAGGCTATAATCAGGTGCATTTTCTCCATGACTGAGCCCAGGGATTAAAGAACAAACATCGGAATCCTAGAACAAAACATTTAGGCAGAAACTCTCTGACTATTTACAGAACTCTTATCCATCTTGAGTTAACCGGTAGTCAGCTAACTTGAGGTCAGAAGATGTGTAATATAAAAGAAAATATAAATTTAGAATAATAAGAAGAAATATTTGAATAATATAGGACTTTTCTGGTGAAGCAATGCAAAGACAGAAAATTTTGACTTGAGAGGAAAGATAGCCATTGTATTAGACCAAACAATTTCTATTTAACTCTGTTGCTTTGGAAAGTGTAATAATAGCAGCAACCAATCTAGAACATCAAATATTGCAGCAACGTGGTACAGGATGACTACAGATAGATTTTTACCACTGAACAGGAGGAGGCTGTTATCTAAAGGAGTGCATCCTATTCTCATTCCATCATCAAACCAAAAACCTAATACAGAAGAACCTCGAATGAGCAGGAGTTCCTATCATATTCACCCACAGACCACATTAAAGTTATCACTGAAGAAGTAGCCAAGCTAACTCTTCCAGCAAGCCAGCCCAGAAAAGAACAAGCACAGTCTGCCACCTCCATCAGCTCTCCTCCTTCTATATATACACAACTGTTGTTTCTTCCCGAGGGCTAACTCTGTGGTAGCAACCATACAGTTCAGTAAAACACTTCCTGGGTGAGTTACCACAGATATGGTCAAAAATGCTGAAAGTCTTACTAATCTAGATGCTGTAATTAGCTCAATACTTGTATTTATCTTTTTTTTTAGAAACCATCCCTCAATTGCACTTGAGCCATCGCACAGATGGCAATAAAACCACGGCCAAAACACAAACGCTATGAGGGTAAATCATCTAGAGTTTGTGAAAGGTCCAGATACTACAGTGGTGAAAGACAAAAACAGACAGCAATTTTTATACAGGGAGAAATCTCAAAATAAATGCCAATATAATGCAAAATGAGCATTAATGATAAGTTACCAGTTCAGACATTTTGCTACCATAGTATGTTCCCCGTCTGGCCTCAGAGCAACTTTGTGATACGTTTCCAGCTGAATCCCAAGGTGCAGCAGTTCCCTTTGGACTTCCCCAAGCCATACAGACTTAATTCTCGCTCCAACACTCCTGGTTACGTCACGAGCAACTTCCAGTGGAGATCAGCTTAGCAAGGACCTGACCGGCTCAACTCCTATCTGTTCATGTGCAAAAACTGCTGTACAAGGACCAAAGACACCCGAAATCCAAACCCCAGGTGGGGTAACAAACAGCGCACAGTAAGGGCTTGTCTGCACTGTGGAGAACTACTAAATGTTGTCCCACTGGGGAAGACAGTGCAGAGCCACTGGAGTTCGCAATGCCAAGAGCCAAAACAGCCACACTACATCACCGCAACCAACCTACCTCAGCCTGCACTGTTTAAAGATGTACAGAGGAGGATAAAAATACAAGTGAGGATAAAAGCTCTTCATGCACTATGGCTGTGGAGAGGGCCGTTATTACCAAAGGTGGAAGATGTTCACAAAAACTTCCTTCTGTGCAGAAAAAGTGACAGAATGATAGACGGGCTCCTCACTAGAAAAAAAGCCATTGAGGTGCTGGAGTGTGCCCAAAGAACGGCAAGGAAGCTCTAGAGCACAGGTCTTAGGAGGAGCAGCCGAAGGAACTGGGCTTCTTTAGCCTGGAGAAAAGGAGGGTGAGGGCAGACCACCTCGCCCTCTACAACTACCTGAAAGGAGGTTGGAGCGAGGTGCCTGTCAGTCTCTTCTCCCAAGTAACAAGTGATAGGACAAGAGGAAATAGCCTCAAGTTGCGCCAGAGGAGGTTTAAATTGGATATTAGGAAAAGCTTCTTCACCGAAAGGGCTGTCAAGCATTGGAACAGGCTGCCCAGGGAAGTGGTGGAGTCACCATCTCTGGAGATATTGAAAAGCCCTGGAGATGTGGTGTGTAGGGACATGGTGTAGTGGTGGACTTGGCAGTGTTAGGTTAATTGTTGGACTTGATCTGAAAGGCCTTTTCCAACCTAAATGATTCTATGATTCTTGAACGACCTGTTAACCACATTAAATCGCTATTTGGCTACTGCTTTTCAGGCAAACACAAGGATAGCCCACATTCTGGGTAACAGGCAGTGTTTAGAAATATGACAAGACAAATACACAACAGTACGTATTTCTGGCTTCCGTCTGTATCGGGTGCAGCTATTACATATAAAAAAAGTCTGGGAAACACTCTGGCCAGGAGGTTGAAATAAATTATTTGGATGAAATCTGCAAAATTGCTACTACGCAGTAGTGCTCCCACTCCTCACAGCCACCACAACATCCCACAGCCACCACAATTCAAGGGACAAAAACATCCTGGAAAGTTGCAGAAGTGGAGATTTTAAGCTCTCCTTATTTTTGCTGGTTCCTCAAATGCTACAGTTTTGTCTGGAGTTAAAAAAAAAAAATAGTTTTGTCCAGCTTGGTACGCCGAGTAACATTTGGAAATACAAATCCACTCCTGGAATTACTCCTTTTATCACATTTTACAATAGTGGTTGCCAAGCAAAAAACAGTAAAACTGTCTTCTCTCCTCTTCCCCTTTCCTGTCAGCAAGGTGTTGACATCACCGCTTAGCAGGGGTCACTTAAATGCTAATATTCTTAAGCACAGGCACTTAGGAAGGAGGTAGTGCAAGGAGCAGCAGCTCTCCTTTTCTCCAAATATGTGATCTCTGGAAGTTCAATCTTCAGATGAGGCTGGATCTAAAATGTACAGTGTGCGCTATGTATTTGACATTGATCAGAAGGATATACAAGAAATTGTTCTCGTGTGTGTTGAGAGGGAGGGTGGAATCCAAGCCTGAAGACTCATGGGGAAACAAACCCAGAAGAGAGCAAGCAGGAGAAAAATAAACCAACACAAAAATCCACCCACAAAGAACACCCATCCCACTTTCTTCCTTTACGGGAACTGCACTGAAAGATTGGGCTGCAGCCCTTTCGTTCTCCTGCCATTACCATCTCCACAGTGGTATAACCGGACAACCTGATTTTATACACTATTTTGGATTTTTGCCTCATAGACAATAGTCACCCTCTCCCAACATTACGGAAGCACTAAGAAATGAAGATTGTGGAAAGCCCCTGCTGGACAAGTATTGATTTTGGCAGCAATGTCAGATTAAGTAATCTATGCTTCCAGGTGAAGCTTCACAGGAATGGCTCGGCTTGTCTAACAGCCCAGTGCTGTCAAAAATACAAACTGTTTTCTTCTCTCCATCATCTGTTTTATTTTCTGATGGATTAGCAAACTAAATTGGCTCACTGAGGAGTCAGATGAGCATTGGAGCTGACCAAGAGAGGAAACAGGGACCACGCAGCCAGCAGCTGGGAAGAGTGGAAAAGGATTACTCTGTTTAGACCTACTAACTTAGCATTGTTCATATCTTCTGAAAAATCATTTTCCATTTACCCAGCGAGTTGTGCATGCACATCTGTTTTCCGGGGCAACACTGCGAGCTCATTCAGGGAATTGAACTGGGTTGAGGAATATTGTATTAAAAGTACACTTTATTGTCACTTTTAATAATCTACAGCAGTTTTCCAGTCCAGTTTGCTACAAACAGTACTGGCATAACTCTTCAGATGAAGCAGGACAGGAACAAGTGGCTGTGAGCAAGGGCTGCTTAAGTGTTTTGACAGCACTACTGAAATACTCATCAGACTGGGATGGAAAAAACCATTAGCAGGTAGGTATGTGAGCAACTGTCCCAAAAAGCGTGTTAAAGTCGGAGTAACTCCAAACCAATCCATCTTCAGTTTTCCACTGGGCTGGTATACTGTATTATCTCTGTAAGGCAAGTCAAGAGCTAGAATTTCAGTGAAGAATACAATTTGTCCTTAAAGCATGCACATTTGCAGCCTCAGAGACTTCCAGCTGTACAGCAGCCAACTCTGCAACTGCATGTGCTCAACAGAAGACACTCTCAGTCCGGAGTCAACAAACATACAAACACACATTTATTTAGAAGCTTACATGAATCTGATCTAGCTGCATTTACTATTTCCAGTAGGAAGATGACAAAATTTAAGAACCATCCCAATTTAAAGCAAGTTTTTCCTCTCCAAACTGTGCATTAAGCAATTACAACTCTCTTAAAATTAAAACCAGGCTATCTACAACCATGTCTGAGCAGCATTGACTAGCATGATCCTGTGCCACGGCTGTACAGCTGCTCAGCACAGCCACAGGGATGAAGCAGACCTCTGAAGAACCACCCTCTCAACAGCAGCAGAAACAATTCTGGTTACTGTCAAGACAGCTAGGCTTAGCATAGTCTCATTTTTTTTGGCAAAAACTGCATGTTATTTCAGCCAAATGACAAGTGATGGAGACTGTGATACTGCCAATAAAAAAAATACTGAAAATTCTGCATAGGCCTTCCTCCTTTTCCTCCCAGTCATGAGATTATTATTATTACTGGTAATGACAAAAATAAATTTAAATTCCTTTTATTAACTTTTTGGTCTTTCAATATTTATGGCTTGTGACTTACATTTTCCTTTTCTTACTTTATAAGGGACTATCAGGAGGTTTTCTTCCTTTTAAGGAAGGTTGAGAGTCTGTCCCAGTCACACAACCCTTCTGACACATCAAGAAAAAAACCTCACATCCTCACCAGTCTTCTGCCACATCAGAAAGGCTATTTATTCAGCCATAATTTTCTGAAATATTAATTCTGGGCTATACAATGGAATACAGCTCTGAATGAGTGAACTACATTATCTCAGATGGGGTAGCAAGGAGACATGATCATTTCTTCCAGTGTGGTTCCTGAACACATTTTTCTTCAGTGATTATGGTAACTAGGACCTTCTAGCACTGCTCTCCTCCTGCCTCCTTTCAGGCCACTGCAGTCTGAGGGGGGGGCGGAACAAGCACACCCCTACACTTCCCTTTTACACTGTTTGTACATCCAGCCAGGGGGACTGCATGTTCAACTCCCCTTAACTAGGCACGAACTGGGCTTCAGACAAAAAAAACAGCAATAGAAATGTTATGGAAATCTCTTTCTGAAAAGTCTCTGAAAAAGAAAATAACTGTGTATTCACACGCAGACCCCTCCTTTGGTGATACAGATGCACAGAGTCCAAAAAATGATGGGACATCATGGATCATTATAAAATGGAATCAGTATCTACTTGATTTTCGTGACCTAATGTGTCTTGTAATCTCTGCTATAATTTATAGGTCACCTGAATCATAAACATAAAACCAGCACTTTTTTTCTTTTGCTTTTTTTCCTTCAGTTAACAAGAGTCTCGTAGCGTGCTCTGGAAGCAAGAATGAGCCTGAAGAAGAAACAAAGCCGAGCCATTTCAATTAACAGGATTGAGATACACGTAGACAGTTTCTAAGACATGCTGCATCTCTGCTAAGATAAATGTATTCGTAACGACAGGATGCACCCTCAGCTTCACTAGGGCCCTATGCACCCTACAATCCGCCTGCCACCAACCCCTATGGCTTTGTCTCAGCACGCACCGCGTCTACAGTTCATTTGCGCTAAGCCACAGACACTCGAGGAGATTTGGCCCAAATTATGGTAACTACACGTAGAATTAAAACCGCTTCTGAAAACGTACACAAAATAAACAACTTCTCTCAATCTGTTATATTTCAAGGTATATTAAGAGCAAGAAACTGCCAAGATTGTTCTCTAATGCATTCTAATTTTCTTCAATATTCAGGAATATAACATATTGAAAGTTAACTAGAAAAAACTGTTAGTTCTTGTCAACTTTTTATATTACCACTTCTTTTATCACCAGCAAAATGAAGCAGAGGTAACTAGAAACCCAAGGATTTACATTCTCTTACTGTGGTCACCGCACTTTTATAGTCCTCAGCTTCACTGAAATAATGAGTAAGTAGCACAATAAATAAACTATAAATAAAGCATAGTCCTCTTCCTCGGTGAAAGTTATATAAAATGCTGGAGTCTTACTTTCCAGAGGCTGCCCACTAAAACTTAAGTTATAACTTGAGTGTGTTATTAAGAGCTGCCCCTAACATGAGTTCCACGTGCAGAGAAAACCTCAGAGCAATCTTGCACTGAGCATGACGGTACTTCTAATGAGTACTGTCTGCCCCTTTGGGGAACACAGAGAATAAAGCTTGAATTAACAAAATTCATCGATTTCTAGCACAGCTGCACCGCACCGTGAACAGAGGCACCACTCAGCCTGGGCTCACGGCTGCATGGCTGCCCTCGGCTGCATTAACTCCCGGGCAGCTGGGAGAGCGCACAGAGGGGCTCCTCGCAGCGCTGCAGCAGCAGCTGCCCCAGGGGGTACGTCCCGTCCCCTCCGACCCCCTCAGGGTCTCCCTGCCAGTCTGCAGGTTGCGACACCAGAGCAGAGACAGCCACTCTCATGCTACTTCACAACAGGCCTGCTCTCAGGCTGTGGCTCAGTGACGCACCGATGCCAATGCAGTGGTCTGTTGCCACAAAAAAGGGACTCTTCTGCATCCACTCGTGCCCACTTCCTCTCTGGCTTCTGCAGGTCTCAAACTGAGCAGAAAACTTAACTCTGCAAAACAGACATGGATACTTTTCAGCCAAGATGACAAGCTGGATTGGCTTTGTGAAGCATCCAGGCACCAGAACCAGCTCCAGGAAGGAAGCAGGAGCGGGCTGGAGAGCAGGTGTTGACACACAAGGACCCAGAGATGAGGGCAGGGAGCCCGACCATCTGTCAGCAGCACCAAGCCATTTGGGTTCTCTTGGCTGTGTGCTGGAGTCGCAGCCTCATTTAAGCAAGGCTGGCTCAACAGCAGTAACTCAAAGGTGGGCAAGAACTCCGCAGTGAAGATATACCTTAAAGGTATCCTTACAAAATATATTGCCTTCTAAAACTTGGCCATCAAAGAAGTTTCTGCCCTTCCCCAAAACTTCTGGCTGCTCATTCCTTCTCTGCTACTTCCCCCTTTTCTAACACTAATATAATTGTGTGGGTAGGTCTACCACTGATTAGAGATAAAAATACCACTGGGGAAAAGAAAGTGGCAGGTATTGGGGTGGGAAAAGGAGAGAAAAGAGCTTTTTGGTTTGAAGGCTTCTGGTGACCTGGTCAGCAGCACAGCCCACACTGCTGAAGGCACACAGCCCAGGGTGCGAGCTAATGGCAAGGAGGCCTTCCTTCAGCTTGCTTGGCTTGCTCAGCGAGCGTCTTGGGACACCCTCCTACTGACAGTACTGCAGAGGGTCCAAGCGAAAACAGGACTAAAGAACGTAAGAGGACAACAGACTGACTCCAGTTGCTTTTGCTTGACAGCCTAGGGCACTCAAATGGCTGCCTGTCCTTGTCCCATTCTCTCCTCCACACATTACCTTTCTTTGCCTCCCACACACGCCTTGTTCACTCACAGGCTATTTTAGGAAGCTGTTTTGTTGTAATAATAAATGCAAAAACCAAATCAAACCAAAAAAATGCTTCTTCTGTGGAAGTAGTTTGCCTGTTGGCTTAGTGGGCTGAAACAGCAATGAGTGACAGACCCTAAAGTAGGAGGACAGGATCAATAGCTCGAAGTCGGACAAGAAATGAAAGCAGCAGCACCATGGCAGGCCTAGGCTGCTGAGTCTGTGCATATCAGGATTTGTGCCTTTCATTAAATCTCCAGTTCTGTTCAATATGCACTTATCAGCCAGTGACGTACAGTATAAAAGCAGAGGGGAATGTACAGTGCAGCACAGATGTCCTTGCTTTACAACTCTGTTTGCACAGCCAGACTTGGAAAAACCTGACATGCAGACCCCCTCAGAAGCTGCAGAACACTTAGGCTGCTGAACACGAAAAAGACTGCAGTGAGTACTTCAGAGTTCATCCACACGTGAAGCTGCTGGAAACTCTTACAGCCTGCGTATTTGTTCATTGCCCAAACTAGACAGTGTTTTTCCCCACAGGCTGAAGCACTGATAAATAGATTAGACAGGTAGATCGATCAATGCATCTTTGGTGATACATTAGGAAAATTCTGAAATGCCTCCAACTGCAAACCCCTTTAACAAAAAAAAAAATAAAGCTATAGACTCTGCTTACATGTCCAGTCTGCAAGCCTGCTGTGCGGTTTGAAAACGTATACCTTTAACCAGGAATTACTACTAGGGTGTAATTTGCTGAGCAGTTCTTTCAACGGTGAAAGCTGCTGGCTTAAGTAGTTTCCCTCCCAAACAGTTATTTTTGATCCAGACCAGTCTGCTACAGCTTGGCCCAGCCTGCAGCTACAAAACAGTAGTACTGACACATCCGAAGGGTGAGGAGGGAACACTTGCTTTAGCTTTGCTGCAGCTAAAAGAAATCCTTTGAAAAAGTGTGCATGCTCCCTGTCTGTTTAAACAGAAAATAAATTGCTTCAGTTTAAATACTTTCCGTAGTGGCATAAGTTAAACCATTTAGCTTAAATAAATTAATGAAAAATAAACTATAGAGGCAGTGACCTTAATGTGCTTATGTTCTGATCTTCATAGGCACATGTGAGCCTGCCCATTCAGTATATTTTTTAATCAGTACAGTAATTGTATGCATACATTTACATTAACTCAAGCCTATCTTCGGTTTTAAATTTAATTTGGTCCCCAAACAGCAAATATTCTACGAATATAAGACTAGCTGACAAATTTGATGACTACAAGCATTTTTGGGTTTTGGGGGTTTTTTTTTAAAGTGGGATAATATGTGCCATAGACCACATCACTGCAAAAAAAAACTAAAGACCACAACCTCAAAGCACTGAAGATGAAACCATGAGCTACTAGAAATCCAGTACATAGCTAAAGCTAGGCAATAAGGATTCAAAGTCCAATAAACCATTGACCACATACCAGGCAGGGATCAGCGAGAGTGTGCTTTTACATTTCCCAATCTAAGGACTACTGGGTTATAAAAAGTACTTAATTTCTCTGTGGAAAACCCCTCACCAGCCATTGTAAGGAAAAATTAAAAAAAAAAATTCTCCTTGATAATGGGTGTACTATTCTAGTAGACCAGAACTCTTCGGATGTTTTATTTTTATGTAATTTTAGAAGCTGTATAGAGAAATACTTCAGGCACCCAGAGAGTGAGCATGAAAGCACCCCATACGGGAGGAACATCAGAGTATAAGCAGAACACTTACTCTGTGCCACTTTCAACCATTTGTGTTAGGAGGGAAATGCCGTCTAGGTTTATAAATTCCTGGGCAAATGTAACATCCCGTGAGTAGTTGGCTAAGTCTTTCAGTGCTTCTAATTTTGCGTCCATACTCGAAGACTGGATCCTCTCATGGAGCTGCTGTGCATTTTGAGCCTAAAAGAGAAACAAAACATACAAAACAAAGACAAAAAAAAGCTTTTATTACAATGGCAATAATGAATAAAACGTCAGCAGAAGCAGGAACAATGGCCATGTTTAATATTAATGATACTTAATACAGGCATGCTTTGAAATTATTAAGTAGCTCACACATGAATTACGTTTGTAAAAGTATATTGCTCATGTATTACTCTGTTATTTGGATTGCTGCAGAATCATAAGCTGAGCAATGAATAGGTGTCCCATTGTCTCAGGCAAAATGTAAGCACTACAAAAGACAGCCTTTGGCTTGAAGACCACGTGTGTCATATCAATAAAAGTAGAAATGAAAACGAAACAAATTGCATCAGACAATCTCAGTATAATAACGGCAGCATTTTTTTTTTTCCTGTCAACGCTTACTCAGTTCACGCGCTTCCCATGACCTTTAACAATGAAGACCATACACTGTCCTAATCAGGTTATATCAGTAGAGACCAACTTCAGGCCTTCTGCTCCTGTCTCCCCATCTTCCTTTTGTTCACAATAAATTCAAAAACTCACACACTCTCTTACAAGGAGCATAGTAACAACTACTTTCCACATAATACTATGATATTATCATGATATTATCACTTATACATCTTTATGCAAGTTCAACATCCACATATATTAGGCTATTCTGCCCATTAATGCTTCAAATACAGGATGAGATGGTGAAATCCTACATGAACACAGATGATAAAAAGCTAAAGGGATATTTAAATAATGCATGTTACATTGTCCCGCTCTTTAGCCGTACAAATAGTTTAAAATACATCTGACGTTTTCAATTTAGTGCTTTCATTTACCTGAACACAGTACCCAAAAGCTTGTTAATAACTAGCTAGCCAATAATTTTCTTAGAAAAATAATCCTTCTCACTATATACAGATACTTGAAAAATTCAATTTCCTAAAATTCGCTTCTTACCTGCAACGAATGAAAGGTGAATGAGAAGCTATGTGTCATTAGAAAACCAAATTAATGGTAAATTCTGCTGAGAGTTATTTTTTCTGAGATTATGCTTATTGTTTCTCAGCTGGAGAAGACAAATAGAAGAAAAGGCTGTGCTGACAGACAATTCCTTTTCTGTTCAAGTAATCTATATATTCTTCACAAAGATGGTCATCTCTGCGGATCAAGATCCTGAGATAGTAGACGTATTTAGTGCAAGAGAACATTTAAACAGGGAACACAGGAAAAAAACACCATCATGTTGTTAGAGATACAGCTTCCTATCTACATAACTTTGCTTCACAAACATTGATAAATTAAATGACCCAATATCCTCTGAGATTAGCAAGGGTTGTTACTTCCCATTTTCACAAAAAAAAAATCAATGCACGGTCTCCAATCAGCTTTTGGCCAGAACTTACATGGTGAGGAGCACATACGGGGAGGAAATATCTTCTAGTTAGTAGACTGTGGTTAACACCTTCAGTGAAGACAGCATTGAAAAGAAGCAGAGTACCTTTAGTCCTAAGCTTTTCCATGCATTAAGTGTTGGGTGGTGCAGCCACAGCAGTTACATTACGTACAAAAGGCAGAATCCTGTCACCCAGAAGGTCCTTCTGTCACCGTAAGTTCCTACTCATCAACTGGTTTGAGTTGTAATGGGGAAAAAATGGCTTATGCAGTCTCTCTGTAGTGGCATTGTCTGTCCAAACGGTACTAAAAGAATATTCTCTCAAACTTAAGCGGATGGTAGGCTATATCATTTGTCAAAGCCTACGGAAGAAATAAAACTAGATCACACTAACTTCCAACTTCCAGGATAAACACAACATACTTCCTCCAACGCTCAGAGAGGGTGAAGGAAGTTTTGCTAAAGTACTCCTGAATAATCAGCTACAAAAATTCAGAGCAACCACTACTGTTACCTGAACCAGAAGTCCAACAGCCAGCTCCTACCTCATCAAATGACCTCCTTCACTGAGCTGTTTCTACTCTCGACTCCCCACTATAACAACTCAGGAAGACTCAGAGACACAAAGCATTCTCAAAACATTAGTCTCTTTCTCAGAATACATGCAACATCCAAATTCCTGCCCACCTCAGAAAAGAAACACTTCGGAAAATCTTCACTACTGTCATAGCAGCTGCATTCCACTGACTTTGGAAATGGTTCACAGAATCACAGAATGTTAGGGGCTGGAAGGAACCTCTGGAGATCATCTAGTCCAACTCCCCTGCCAAAGCAGGGTCATCTACAGCAGGCTGCACAGGACCTTGTCCAGGTGGGTCCTGCATATCTCCAGAGAAGGAGAATCCACAACCTCTCTGAGCAACCTGTTCCAGGGCTCCATTATGGTTGCTCAAACTTAACCTCAAGCTTATTAAGACCTGTGCGTACGCCTTCTTGCACCTGCCACGGTTCTGGGAAGTTTCCACCCCCAGTATCTGCCTAATGAAGGATACAGTTCTTCCAGCTTTCCATGGGAAGTGGGTCCTCTGAAAGCTCAATAAAAATGAAACAAATAGGAAAGATGAACAAAACACCTGCTTCAGTGTAACTGAGCAGCTCCCCCGAGCTGCCCAACCAGTAAGTCTGAGTGGGCAGAACTTGGGCAGCAGAGCTGTAGCCAAACAGATGGGACTGTGTGTAATCACCTGTGCAGCACAGTAGCAAGCAAGTACATGTAAAAAGAGCCAGGAGAACATCCTTCTCCAAACTCCTTCACATCACACCTACACCTGCTGTGAAACAACACCTCACCTTCGTACACGTCAACAACAGATTATTAATCATCAAGCTCACCCTTCCTCTTGAGGAGAGATTCCTGCCCCAGCATGAACATCTGGCACCGGTAAACTGCTCCTTCCATCCCAGTTAGACTTCCATTATGCAGGGATCAATACCAAGCATGGAAAGAGCTAACTCTGCCTCTCACCAAAACCGAGACCAGTACAGGGATGTGCACCAGCAGCTCACCGATACTGCAGAACAGCAGCATGAGTGCGATCATCCTACCACAGAATCATAGAATGGTTTGGGTTGGAAGGGACCTTAAAGATCATCTCGTTCCAACCCCCCTGCCATGAGTAGGGACATCTTCCACTGGACCAGGTTGCTCAGAGCTCCATCCACCCTGGCCTTGAACACTTCCAGGGAGGGGGCATCCACAGCTTCTCTGGGCAACCCGTTCCAGTGTTTCACCACCCTCATGGTGAAGAATTTCTTCCTAATATCTAATTTAAATCTGCCCTCTTTTAGTTTACAGCCTTTCCCCCTTGTCCTATCACTACACACCCTTGTGAAAAGTCCCTCTCCATCCTTCCTGTAAGCCTCCTTCAGGTACTGGAAGGCTGCTCTAAGGTCACCCGGGAGCCTTCTTTTCTCCAGGCAAAGGTACATTAATCCTGTTTCCTCTGAAGTCAGGGAGAGCTTTGAAATTCACCACGCTAAAACCAAAATATAGTCTTAGATCAGAGACAGCCTGGGCCCCTCTACAGAGCACAAAAATCTATAAAGCAGTGTCTCTCCTACAAAAGTGGTTCAGCTCTGTTTTAAGCGCATAAAAGAGAGCTTACTAACATCATGGGTTTTATCTGACTATGCCAGTGTTAAAGCCCCATCAGCAAAGTTTCTACACAGCTGTACTTATCTTACATTACACAAGTTTTGCAAGACACTGCATCCAGTAAACCTTGCTCCTACTACCAGAAGAGAAAAGACCTAATTCTGGCAGAGCAGATCTTGATTAAAGGGGTAAACAAATATTTGTCTCAGCAAGAGTGCTGGTATGTGTCTTACTAGAAACATGGCCAAAAGCAATGTTGGCTGTTGTCATCACAAGTGCCTGATGGGTGAAAATATTGCTTCAGTGAATACCATGCAATTCTCACAAGCCTCCTAGTTCTTGTTGCCATAGCACTCATACGTGCTTATGGAATGTACAGCTCACGACTACATCAAAAAATGAAACCGAGATGAAATATGCTCTGAGTGCTTACCAGGGAGCTATTTTAATGATTTACAATCCATCAGTGGATGGACAGAGAGCACAGCTCATTAAAGCAACCATAGAACAAGCTGCCATGTCTCTGCTCTTACCGAAATATCATTCAGGTAAGAGTAAATAAATATATAAAATCTGCCCAACTGAGAACCGTTATGAGGGAATTAACAGAAATGCGGCTGTTCAAGTAAATGAAAGACAGTACTAACTGCCCTCCTGTTTAGAAAGGAAAGAAGAGGGGAAGCTTGTAAAACGCTCCCTGTTGAAGCCCCAGCATTTCGAAAGGCTGTCAAGAGGCATCAGCTGCATGTCTAGTCTTAAATGACTTGCTCCAAGGACAGACGGAAAGGTTGCCCTCAGAGAGCAGCGGTGCTTAAAAGCAGCCACTTGATGAGATTGTCAGCTTAAAAAGAAAACTAATAACCTAAATCCAAGATGTGACTTGCTTAGAGGCTCAGCTGGCCATGTGGAGGTTAAGAATCCCAAGATCATCCTAACAACGGATTCTACTCCTCAAATTATCATTTCTTTGCCACTGAATACTTTGTGCAAACTTTGAAAATAACTTATTACCCAGACATAAGCAGGGTTTCTATACAGAATACAAAATACAGTGAGCCAGCGCAGGAGGGAGGACAGATTCTAAAGCAACCACTATCAAACATTAACGTGCTATGGAAGAAATCGGGACCACTGATTCAAATTGTTGTTTTGCTATTATGCAATCAGTTTTCTTCTTTATCCTCTACAAAAAGCAAGTAAAATAAAATATGAGTATTGTGGTCTTCCCTGCAGGTAAGTTAGTTACATTATTCAACTTTCTGCTAGAGAAAAGGCATGCAGACAATCAGGAACTACCAAATACAGTTTTGTACTAACCAAACAGGTGCACTTCTGTGGTTTAATTTAAATCACTCGGTGCTGAAACACCACGCTGGTTTAAATTTCTGCCTTTGCCTGGCTTGTCACTGCCACTTCACCTACAACTGCATATACGTCAGAAAGCAATGGAGGAGTGGGTACATTACATATTTATCATTATACATAAACCAGATTCAACAGACCCAGAAAGGCCAACTAGCGTCTGACAACAGGCAAGCAATGAAATTACGCTTTAACTAGTAAATATATTAATTGTTAACATTTTTACATTAATACTCAAGCACAATTTCTACATCTAAAGCCCTGTACAAATGTAATACACAGAGCAGTCCTGCGCTATCGCTGTACGTAAGTAAGGAGGCAGAAACAGAGGAACAGGGAAGTGGTCACATCCTAAATCAATGATAAAAGCGTTACAGATGCATAGCCATATGTATTATGTAAATATGCCTAAAATAAGTTTACGCAATCAGTAGCCACTTTTGAATGCTTGAGAAGCAATTTTTCCTCTTCCATATGAAACCATCCTTTTTGCTTACTATTCAAAATACGCCTTTGGAAACCTGAAAATGAGAGATTAAATCTTTACCTATAAAAAGACAACCAGCTTCACTTTCCAAATCTTCCTCTTGTACTACGAGCAGACAAATATAGAAGTGGCTCATTAACTTCCACGATCAGTGCTCCTGTTATAGTGTTCAGTAATAACTAATTCACCATTATATGATCAACATAATCCAAATCATAGGCTGGACCTGCAAACATTTATGCATTTACTGAACTTCAAGAACATTAAGTCAGTTGAGCACATATTAAAGCACCTGTAGATCAAAGATTACAGACCAGATTCCTGAACTTTTAGTCAAAGATAGAAGATTCAAATGCATAAGCAGAAACAGGCTAAAAAACCCTCTACACTTCCTAGCCTGTGTAGAGCACATATAAATAAAAAACCCACATTGCTCATATTTGTAAAAGCATTCAGGGAAAACACTATGAGTGTTAATGATCACACCTATTTACATGATTGCTCATGCTAGAAATGCTAATACAGCTGCCTACAAACAACTTACAGGCTGGAGAACTCAACCGATCTCCAATCAGGGGATCAAAGAAAAACATGCACAAAAGTCAATGATCAGGAACCGTGAATACCCCACTAGAAACGGCTACCCATTGACTCAACATTTAAGGCACGTAGCTCATGAGCAAGCCATGGTTTTTCAGTGGCCAAGAAGCTACTTTCAAACCAACACTGAGTGTTCAAATAATCAGTTCTGTTTGAAAATGACTAAATAAAATAAATAGATCGAGAGGGCAGTTCCTTCAGTTTAATTTTCCCAGTATTTTAGCACCCTCTCAAAATGATCAGTTATTTGAACGAGGATTTGCAGGATCCAATCAAAGGAATCCTGCAGTTGCACGCACTGAAAGGTTGGACCCCGCTTGCTGCATTACAGGACACAACTGTCCTTTCAGAACAGTCTCACACTTGAGAGCAATTACAGCTCATTTATACACCTACCCACCATCCACTGGAATATGGGTATCACAAAACAGACAATAGCAATCTGGCATTTCAGCTGCCACATATGTTCAAATACAAAGAAATGTTGCGTAAGAAACTCTTGATGAGTCCCTTCAGAAATGTAAATGGACAAAGGGGGAAAATAGGTCACGGAAAACTGCAAAACACAAAACAGCACAAAGAATTGTTAAGAAAGATGACAGGAGACGTTAAAAATAAATAAGAAAGATGATATAGGAACAAAGATAATATGAGAGAAATTCAATCTGTACTCAAGTTACCTAGGAAACAGAGTATCTGTGTGGCGAGTGGTTTATAGAGGAAAAAAAATAGCACTGTTTAGAAAAAACAGCCTTTCAGAGAATTGCACAAACTTAGCAAACAGACCTATGGAAACAAAGAGGCAGCTCAAATTCCCACCAGGCCTAACGACTGCCGTTTGCAAAGTTTTAACTCTAAGAAGTTTAAAATAGACACGCTGTAAATCTCTGAAGTTTATAATGGATTTAGCAGTGCACCATAACTGCAGTTTTGTCCTTGCAATATTAGCAATGCTTTTCAGAAAAAGATCTCCATATGAACACACAAAATAATCCAAATCTGAGATCAAAGGAGAGAAAGTATTTAACGTTTAGATTTGGGGAGTTAGATTTCAAATCCTTTAAAAAGCCAACCAAAAATATTGGTTTAGAAAGTCTAGATAAAACTACCTTTTTCCCCTTCCCTCCTTTTAATCTTTAAAAGTATTTTCTCTGGGTACATGAGCAATACACAATTTGAGGCTAAAGACAACAGATCTCAGAAAGATCGTATCTCTTCCTTCTCACCTAATTTTCAATGACTTGCAGCACACAATTGTGAATGGGCATAGCCAGACTACTGGCTGTCATGGTAATAAGCTGCATGAAAATTAAGAACCAGAAAAGCATTTTAAATTCCTGCAGCCTTCAGAACTGGTCAAAATGATTCCTCTCAACTATTCCAGGAGAAAAAAGTTTCCTCAAAATGCTTGTGAAGTTCAGGACAAATTTTTCGTTTTGCCCACAACAGCTAGGAAGCAGGCAGCTCAGGCCTCTCTGGAACTACATGGCTGCATCCCAGACACTGCGTAATCTACACGGCTCCTCTTAATTTCTCTCAGTCTTCATCTCCTCCTTTTCTAATTCTTCCACCTCTTCAAAAAGCATTTTTGGTATGATTTTCTTTTCCTGGGGGAAGGTGGAGATAATTTCAGTTCTATACTGATGTAGGATAGATAAAAAAGGGGGAAAATTTTTCAGAATCTTCATATTTCCACAGGAAGAAAAAAAACATTTCCCACGTAGCTCTAGCAGGTAGGAAAGCACCTTTCCCATTTTGCAGGAGTATATCATGCAGTCTGTTCTTCACATTATCTCCTCCAACTACTGCTGCGCTTATAAAGAATATCAGAGGAAAAATGGAAACAGATGGCCTGTTAGCTTCTCAGGGTAAACGACAAGCGTTGTGTGGGTCACCAGTCTAAAAACCACAGCTTGGAAGCCTTTAATCTATTTTAGGTACCTCTATGATGACCGCTTTGACGGTATCTTAAAAGCAAAGACACTACTATTGTAGGGTGGGAACATGCAGAACTTCATTTTATGTCTATTTTAAGAATACAAATACTCTCTAATCTGACAAAAAAACAATCCAGTCCTTCAAAAACCTCCTTCCAAGCCACTTCCCTGATTCTGGGCAAAAGTTAACAAAAATTTTTTTAAAATGTCAGAAAATTAGAAAATAAGCACTGGTTCATGGACAAGTATCAATACTGAAGACTAGAAAGTGGACTGGCCTTCTCTTTTATAACAGGATGGCCGAGTCACTTGTAACTGCAGGCCACTGCCAGAGTGGTCCGTAACTTGGTAGGTAACAGGTAATACCTCAGTATCCTAAGGACCCTTGTCTTGGTTGACTGACCCTAGGGCAAACCACCAAAGAAATGGAACAAGAAGAGAGTCTTATGCAAAGCCCCACCCTCCTGCCCATAAAACTTAGCAGAAAATGTGATAAATCCAAAATTTGTCTTTTGTATTTGTAGGTCACGTTCCCAATCGCACAGGTGATCATGAAGACACAGCCAGCCATCTTCACAGATCAGTCACAGCACAGCCTCTCTTCAGTTTTGTGTGGTGGAACTGGTTGTGGATTTTGAGACAGGGAAGGATTCCATGAGTCATCTCATGATGTCACTTCGTGCTGTGGTTACACAGAAGAATGATGCAGTGCGCTTGGACCACATTGGTTCTTGATGAACCACAGATGTTGTTTTGATTTCATGAGATCCCAAGTCTGGGCAGTAGATAGCCCTTTTTCAGTGGAGTGGATACTTGTTCTTAAGAAGTCCCAAAAGTTCGGAAAAGCTGGTGCTGGGGCTGTTTCTGAGGAAGTTCTACCAAATGGGGTTTACTCCACCAGCAAGTGTTTTCCTCATGTATGAAGCTGTTCTGGTGACATATGGCAGGAACATATGGCAGGAGACTCTGGAGTCACACAGACTCCGAGACAGCCACGGTCTTAAACTGTTGTCTGTTCTTATGACTGTAAAACTCTGTATATAATGACCACTGAAAAAGACGATCGAGCATAGCGGAAATGTCTTGTCTTTGCCCAGCTGGCTGCTGCTTAGAAGTGCTTTCTGTTAAGAAGCTACACTGCTGTAGATTAATATTGCAGTCACTTATTAAAAGATTTGAGGCATGTCTATGTTTCCATACTGGCTTCTTCAATCTCCACTTACACACAAAAGTCTGTGTACAAATTCAGTCACCTCCCAAGTTCAACATAATCCATCATCAGCTTAAGCAGCCTGAGGAGGAGTGGAAGTGCACATCATGCCCAGAGACCCTGCGAAGTTAGTAACAACACGCACTTCTCTGTTTCTTCACTTTGAACTTAGGCCCTACTAGCTGAAAAGTCATTCATCCAAAAACTTATCTATAATCTCTGTGTGGCTGCAAGATAGAATTTCGTACATTTTATGGCAGTAATTGACCCCACTCAACAGGTTCAACAGCAGCCGAAGTTAAACCACCACAGCTCTGTCCTGCCTGTTCAAATGAGCTGCAGTACAGGATGGCAGAGTTTGGCCATAAGAATGCTTTGAATCTGCAGAAGCTAGAACATCACCATGAAGAGGTAAACCATTTTAATGGCACACTACATTTGTCAGCAAGGAAATGGGATTGCTGCTGCCTTATACATCTTCTGGGACTAATAGCAGCTTTCAGCATGTGGTAACAGTACTGCTCAACTCAGCAGGAAAACAGGCCATTACAAGGCAACCAGCAACTCTGCCGTGCTTTTCTGAGGAGCTGGCAAGGAGGTGGTGTTGAAAAAAAATAAAACAAAACCAGTAAATTCTCAACATCACAGTTGCTGCTCACTCAAAAGAAAGCCAGAGAGCAGGAAAGCTCTGACCAGAGCTGCACAGCAGAGCTGTCCATGAGTCAACTCCCAGCCTCTTCTCTCAGCTCTCAGTGCTGGGGTAGAGAAGGAGCACTTGAGTGAGGCTACAATGCCAGCAGGGAAGCAAAGGTATCTTGGACATGAAACTGTTCCCAGTGGGAGAGAAGTGAGAGCCATAAAAACACCCAGTTGTGCCAACTTTATCAACAAATGTCACTCAAAGAGATACCACCCCTGCCCCCACAACTCAGAAAAAGAGACGACCACATACATTCATCTTGTGACCACACCACCATCCTCCTTTGCGGAGGGATTGTGGGATACAGTGTGGCTAAAGCTTAGAAATACATACATCAGTTCACAATGATTTACTAATCAAATCTTCACTTTGAAGGGAGAGAACGGAACAATAACTCACTGGAGATGTTGTTAACCGAAGGATCGCTCCATTTTTTATTTCATTACGATTCTGAAAGAGAAAAATCCAAAAGGTATTATTTAAGACTCACATGAAAAAAATCAAACATGCATTGAGCAGAATGCCCGCTAAACCAGCAACAGTACTTTCCCCTGTCAGCATGCAAAAGCTTCCCTCTTTCATATATGAGCCAACATCCACACAGTATTTTCCCCATCACGGCATACTAGCATCAGCTTCGAGAAATATGTGGCTGTTGACGTGATCTTTAACAAATGTGAACCCTTTCAAGAATGACTTCATGTTTTTCAAAGTTTAGCTTCCACTGGCAATTTCTAAGTATTTCTTTGAAACATACTGTCCATGGTGTCTGGCTCTGGTATTCTGCTACATAGTTGAGGAGTTGGTAAGTTTGCTGAAACCTGTCATTAACCATCTGCAGGATTTAAAATTTATCCCACTGGCTCTCCATTTTCTATAACAAGAACATGCTGACTTAAACCTCTGGAACCAACCCACTGAGCTCTGCCACCACAACTTCGCATTCTCCCTCAAAGTTAAAAATGCATCGCTGTTAGCAAAGTTCAAAGATGCCGTAAGTCATCCTCCTTACCCTGCTGGCAGAAATAGGCAGCATTAAACATTTTATTTTGGCTAAGCTCACATAGGGTGCTCATTTAAACTAAAGCTATGGGCAGATGAAAAAGCTGCCATGGCGTAAGCTATGGTGTATCCTTACAGTATACCCATAACTTTGTGGTCAATGCCCATGGGCATGGTCTTCCCCTGTGGTAAGCGTAGGGGAGCTCGCCCCTCTTTCAACCAGCTACCTCCTGCTCTCCACAGGTTAAGAGAATACAGCACCTAGCACAACAAACATACTAACAGGTACTGGCTGTGCACAGCGCAATGCACAGTTGTAACTTCATTCACGGTTCAATAGCTTGTTCATCAGCCATTACCCTAATTCAAAGGAATCAGAGGAATCCCTAACAGTCTGAGAGAGCGAGCTAATTTTATTCTAAAGGCCACACTGCAGGCTTTCTGCAGACTGGTGTTTAGCCAAAAAATTGAAGGTATATTTCTTCGCACTCAATTTTTTCCCAAGCTCATTTCAACCTTCTTGTTCCCATTCTGATACATCTCAAATCCAAAATGCTAAAAACAGGATAAATCTTGCCTGAAAACAGGTCAAGTAGTCCCAAAATAAAACTCTAGTACATAGCCTCTTTCTTGGTACCCAAGTCCTCTGTGGGATTGTTTCCAGTTATACATAATATCATCCTCCACCCACAAACACTTCTTCACTGTAACTGAAATAACTGAAGTGCCAGACAACACAGGGGGTACAAGGGAGAAGCTTTTTTACAGCATGTTTGCTTACATATGCATATAACTCATCTCAGCCCTCAGCAGTCTCCTTCTGCCAGAACAACCCCAGGGAGGCCAGCCAGGCTATACTTGAGAGGGGCAAAAAAGGGTGAGCAGCTAAGTACCGGGTGACTTCCCACAGCACCAATGAAGTGCCAGATTTTCTTCTCTCGTAGTAAAACAGCACCAGACCCAGCTACGTCTCATCAGGCCTAAGGAATCTGTATGAAATGGCAATAGTGCATCTGTGTGGTTTAATCTAAATCAGTGTTGAAACAAACTCACTCTGCAAACAGTTGCGGTAGCTTAAACTGTTACCACCTCCTGGATTTATGGAACTGAGTAAAAGCAATTGCTTTAGGACAGACACTCAGCATAGGCTAAATCTACCTCCATCGACAGCTTAGGCTAAGGCACTGGACCTCAGCTCTGTTAGGTCAGAGTCCATGCATGCACACACACATGCAGGGTTCCCTCAGCCTGATGTGGAAGGTAGCAAATCCCTGCATGCAACAACATGAAAAACAGTTAGGGAACGAGACAACACTTCAACAACTTCAGCTGTACCAATCACATTCAGAACTGAAAGTTCACTGATTCCCTTCTGAAAATACTGGAGATCAGTAGATAGACTGTTCTTAAACGCAAGTAAGAGCGCCAACACAGGCTTATTTATTTCAGCAGCGCAACTTTGAACTCAGTTTCTCATGTTTCCTGCTGTAATTAACACAAACTACCAAATCAGACGTACAAATTAGTCTGTGGTTTAACAAGTTACGTCACTTCCTCTGGGCCACAATAAGTGTCTCTGCAAACGCTCCCATCCCGTTGCAAACGGGAGGTACCAGGCTTTGTGCGAGAAGACTACACTGTGGTCTCAGAAGGTCCAAGGAGTTTGCTGACCCGCAGAGTACTTCTGCAAGGTGGGGTGCCTCTGCATCACCCTCCCACCTGCGTGCTCCCCCTTCTACCTCGCACCAGCTCTGATGCCGGGCAAACCCGTTGGAGGGGTCAACCACACAATCTCACCACCCTGGCAGAAAGCAGCCCCAGCAAGAAGGAGAGGAGAATTTTCTGCCAGGTTAATAAACAGAAACAAGTTCTGCAAGGGTGGAGCACCAGCGCTAACCGAGGAAAGCTGGTGGAACGACGTCTTTGGGAGCAGGGAAGCGGTGGGGGCAAAGAGAACAGGGGAATCATGAGGAGGAATCATACCTTCCCTGGAGCAGCAAGCTGTCAACCACAGCTTGAATTACACTATTTCATAGCTGCTTCAGGCTGAAACCGTGCTCCACGGTTTGTTCAATTACAGCAGTTTTGTCACAGGCTAAAACCCTAACCCATAAAAAGTTGGGCTTAACCTGATACACTCTCTGCAGTGTCGGGTCACGCAGGTTGAAAAATAAAGCTCTAATTACATCGGGACACTTACAGATTGCATAGATTGAATCTACAAACAATCCAGTAAGTGAAAAATACCTTGTTAAAAATACGCTATTTCTCTATAGTCAGAGGAATTTAAAAACAAGTGGAAAAAGGGAAGCCGATAACCCTGCTGAAGTTCAGATACCGCACACAGATAAACAAGAGCAGTACTACTCTCCAGAGTGACCGTACGTCAGCTGGTTACATATAAAATAGCAGAGGAAAAAGAACACACAGAGTACACCAAAGCTGGAAGTTTTGTTTGGGGTCTTTATTTATCAAGTCAAGTCTGAAACACAAAACCTTTCAGACTCAAAGCTGGATACCTGTCAGAGCCCACAGCACACGAAGCACAAAGACCTTTCTCTCGTCATGCCTGGCTCAGGCCAAAGTGCGTAGGTCTGCCCTATACTGTAAATTCAATCACTGCTATCACAAGAGAGCTCATCTTCAACTCCTGATTTAGACAAAGGCTTAAGGAAAACTGCCCATGCCTTCTCTCTGAAAGTATGCAAAGCATCAAGTCTCTAACACAGCAGGCTAGCCAAAACTTGAAAAGGGTTAGCTGTTCCCCAATCAAAAATCCAATTTTGTTTATCCATTCTAAATAATGACTTAAGCGCCTACCAAGAAACAGCGTGTAAGCGTACAATTAAGCCAAGAGGATTTCCTACATTAACTGTATGATGCAGTAGTCGGCATGCCAGTTAATTTCATTTGCAACATTTACACTCAGTTCATCAGCTTAGTATTAGGGACAGCATCCTGTGGATTTCTTTTCGAGGATAACAGAACCTCATACCACCACAGCAGCCTGGCTTTGGCAATCGTACTCGTAAGCACCACTACTATTCAGGACAGGGCACACCACCACCAAAGATCTCTTCGGAGACATTTCCAATCTGTTTCTCAAGGGTACGTCAGGTTTGCAGACGCTGTTCATGCTGTTGATCTGTATTAGCGAAGCTTATCCCTGGGCAGACAGGGAACTACTGAAACAGCACTAATCAAAATGCCCCCAAAAACCTCCGTAACAAAAAAAATAGATTTATTATAGATATCACCTAGGACTAAGACAGCAGTTATATTATGGATACAAATAAGCCCCATTTGCAATATTATATCCAGCAAGAGTCTACACTCACTAGATGATTTTATTCTAGTTGAGTAGGCAGCATTTCCAAGCATCATACTACTTCATGACACTTTCCAAGCCAAGGTCTCAGACAGCCACACACTGTCACAACAACACATAAACAACACAACATAGCAGGAAGCAGAGGACAGCTGTGCAGTTCGCCTCGTGTTCACTTCTTGGGGCCCTCTGACTTCCAACTCCACCAGCCGGAGCAACATGAACCTACATTCTCAGCCACCAGATTCTGTTCCTTCTCAAAGCTCTGCCTTTACTGTGCCATAGGCTACTTTGCCCAAAACACCTGCATGAGGCTTGCACAGACTTGCATCTAAAAAGCAGGCCTCGAGCATCAACAGAGTCCACCAAACCAGGGAGAGGGATGAAGGTATGTGAATTCGTTTCCAAAAAATCCTATCAAAACAATCAAGCCATGTATCCAGAGCTTTGCTGGAGACACAATTTGGAAAACTTATCAAGTAAAATTAAAGTTTATATTGCCATGTATTTGTCTGATCATTTTAATAATCTGTTATACCCAGCAAAATGCCTCAAGATTCAGCTCACTGTAACTTGTTGGATTGGAATGGTTTTTTAACATTTTTGAGGAAGACCTAGAAGCATTGGTTCCCGTGGTTATAGCTCACCCAGTGCTATTCTTTAACCTTGACCAAACAGCTTCCTTCAGATTCCTCTAACTGGGCTAAAGAATAACAGCCAAGAAATCTAAATTACTTCATGTGTTCATATCATTAAATAATAGATTCTTCCCTATTTCCATACTACTATTATTTTATTACACCCTCCTCCAAATTGACACAACAACAAAAAACTAGAGCTATGTTTGTGACTCCATAACATTTGCATGTGGAGGAGTTTAGGCAAGTAGTAAATAAGGACAAAATGCTACACGATAAGAGTTCATTTCTAAGACAACAACTCAGGAAAGAGAAGCACAGTCCTTGTTGGCAGATCTCCCTTAAAGCACTGATTTAACGTGCCACAGCAGTCAGCAAACACCGGGCGTTATCAGAAGCGGTACCGTGAACTAGGCAGAGGGCATCATTTTGCCATGACACAAGAACTTCATGCACCCACACGCCAGGGCACTGTGTGCAGTTCTGATCTCCACATCCTAAGGAAGATGCAGGAGTGACAGGGAAAACACAGAGAAAGGCAACTGAAATGCTCAATGGGATTGAGCAGCTGCCTCACCAGGCAAGGTCTCCTCAGTTCCGAGGGACAAAAGCCAGAGGAGAGAAAGTAGTGGAGAAGCTGAATGCAGAACTGTTGTTATCAAACCCTGCAGTGTGAGAACTAGGAGGTAACTTGATGAAAGCAGTAAGGGATCAGTTTAAAGCAGATGAAGAATGTGCCTGCTCATTCTGCAGGCAGTGAACTTCTTGAGCTTGCTGTCGCAAGAGGCTGTGAAAGCAGGCAGTATCAGTAGGTTCAAGAAGAGATGAAAGAATTTCATGGCCTTGTACGGATACTAAATGGACTAAGTGTAGACGTAGCCTCCAACACCTGTAGTACAACAAATACGAATGCTGAGGAAGCAGGAAGGGAGCGAACGCCATCATCAGATCACAACCCTGAACGGCATTTGCTACTGTTACAGCTGGAGATAGACTCAGAGGTTAGATATAACACTCGGCTGACCTGGTAAGAAATTTCTCAAGTTCACTTTTAGTCACCAAAAACTAAGTGAGATGAGAATTAAGAGATATATGTAATTATCAACATTGTACTACTTGGCATGGCAGGACTGTACTGTTTTAGCAGAAATACCGAGCAATTAATCTTGTGATAAAATGCCTTTTCTGGAAAGCCACTGGAAACAGGGAGAATGTCTTCTAGTTTTTCACGTTAAAATTCGATGACAGCATTTTCTGTTAAGCTTTGGTAGTTTGGTTGAAGTTTCTAAAAAGAGGAAGTTTCCTGCATGCTGTTATCTACCCCTATTCAAGGATTACAGCAGCTAGCAAATAAACCCAGTTACACCAGTGGTGCAGTATCAGGGTATACCTAATTCAGTGCAACTCTACAGGCCACTGGAGACACAATGCTGCGCGTATTCTTCTAGTGTGTGGGCTCCCAACACTTTCCTTGCATCGGATCTACCAACATGCAGCAGCACAGTCAACCACCTAACCTTAAAAAGGTTACCTCTTCCTCCTCCCTTCATCCACACAAAAAAAAAAAAAGGGG
>Ga0065711_1000841_pt1 | contig 53942 bp, 35 predicted proteins | sample Hoacrofraction12_FD_59098 | JGI IMG/M metagenome (GOLD analysis project Ga0065711, IMG submission 59098) | Hoatzin crop microbial communities from Cojedes, Venezuela - Epithelial fraction 12 v2 (version 2) | ecosystem: Host-associated > Birds > Digestive system > Esophagus > Crop | place...
GGGGGGGGGGGGCAGAGGAGACTCTGGGCTGACCTGCAAGTGTTTTTCTCCAAATATACTGTTCTTGATGCTGGGGTTGTGTTGGCTAAGTACAGCTGATCAAGTATATCATGGGCTATTGTTCCAGGTTGCCTTTGAGGGAGACCAGCAGGTGAATGCTCTTACTCTCTTGAGAGATTCCTGTGTTTTTCCTGATGGTTCCCTCCAAAGATTTGATCCTATGAAACTCAGCTATGGGCATGCTCATGGGGAAGAGGTCACAAAAGGGAATACATGGCACAGGGAATGGTACTAGTGTGTTTCCGACTGAATGGATTGGGTGTTGAATGCTAAAGGAAGACATTTCTTCAGCCGCTTTGAGCCTAAGACTTAGGAGCTTAACATGGTGGATACTGTGTGAAAGCAAGCAGGGATGCTCAATGATGTGGAGATTTTTGAAGCATTACTTAGTGCAGGTTCCCTAAATTTAAAGTCATGAGTCACATCCCCAAAAATATTTTGGGATTGGTTCCAACACATACAAAGTGGAAGCCATTGCATTGTATTTTGCTTCTTGAACTCAACTCCAGCCTGCCGTGCAACGATCCAAACTCCATGTCCGGTCATCGTTTGCCATGTGACATCTGACAAGAGAAGTCAGTAATGTTTTAGGCCTCATCTAGATGAAGGTCTACAACACCTTCTCTTTTCTCCTGCTCTTTATCCTCCTCTTCTCTTACCGCTCAGTTTGACCCTGTCTAATTTTGAAACCTTTCTCAGTTCCTCTGGCGCAGGTCCCAGTTTGCAGGGAAGGCTTGCAGCAGTGTAGCTAGGGGGAGGTGGCTGGCCCCATGCAGACTATCCTAGATGGCTGGAGCTTCTGGCCAGGTAATTCTCTGGGAGCAGAGCTACTGGGAACTGCCCAGCACAACCGTGGGACAGGTGTGAAATGAGGGTTGTACTGAGCTGTGTCGAGAGTGTCTTTTCTGAGAAGGCATGTAACTGCCATCATTTCTATAACTTTCCGCATCCTATTTGTTACTCTTCTGCCAGTTATCCCCTGTGTGGTATCTGAGTGGAGTGTCTGGAGTGGCTGCGCAGAGCCTTGCAAGACAACATATCGTGTTCGGAGGCGGCACGTCATCCAGGAGCCCCGGAACGGAGGGGAGGCATGCCCTCCTCTGGAGGAGAGGGCCGGCTGTGTGGAGTACTGGACTCAGCAAGGAACAGAGTGCAACCAGTCCCTGAGTAAGTCCACTGAAAATGTAAGTGTCTGGGTAATCGGGGGGAGGACGCTTGCTTGGGTCAGTAGATCTTTCTTTATTGTATTTGAAAAGAGTTGTTTTCAGACACCAGCACATTTGCTCTGGGCCTGCCTGGTGGAATTGAGAACTGAGCTCTGCACACAGGGGCTTAGAGATATCGTTCCTGGGACAGTGTTTGGAATTAGTGCCTGCCGTTTGCTGTGATCTGCTGTGTTTTGAAAGTGAGATATTACAGCCCTGTTGCAATCTCACTTATACAAGTGTAAATCTCTGGCAATTTTGATAGAGTTGGTAGATTTATGCCTGTTTAAAACTTCTGTAAGTGGGTGTTGAGCACTTTTTTTTTCTTTTTTTTATATATGTATTTTTTAAAATTTTATTAGTCATCTGTAAAAAGTCATGAAGGAGCAATACCCATCAAAGGCAAGGTATGACTTCTCTGTACCGGAGCAGAGTGCAAGCAGAGACCTCCAACAAATCTCTAGAGAAAAAGCCTGATTTCAGTTTGTTCAAAACAACTTTTTGTGACGCACCTTTACTGATTTTTAGAAGAACTGCTTGTCATTTTTTGCTGATATTTTGGGGTCAAAATCTGTCCAGTCTGGATGTTGGCTACAACTGACTCCTTCAAACCTGTTGAGAGTTGGTATTAAGTGAATGTCGCCTCCTCCCTCTGTCTTTTGGGTGTGCCTGATAAGTAGGCATACTCTGCTCAGGCAAAAATCTGGCAAAGATGCAGATTTTCTTTTCAGTGAAATGGTTGGTGGTCACGGATAATATGAAAATACAATGTTAGAAATGTTTTTGCTCCTTCTGAAGATAAAACTGCATGACTTTAAAGGCCCATCTTTGCTGTTTTGCAGATGTGAACAGCCTTAGTGCAGTATTGCCACTTACGTTATGTACTCTTTCTCTTTGATATACACAGTCCCAGCGTTAATAACAACAGGAGGGTTTGGAAAAGCAAGGAAAAAAAGAGCTGCAGCTGATGGCAGTGAAAGAGCAGGGTAAGTTGGAGGCTCAGCACAGGGGCTCAGTCATACTCCACCTTGAGTGTCTCTCTGGTTGCAGTTTTGGGCCCAGCTTTTTGCTAATCAGAATTGGCGTTTCCCAGCAGAAGGGCGGCTCTTCACTGGAGCAGGGTGCTGCTCTCCCCTCAGCGACAGCAGTATCTGCAGCACTGCTGAAGGTTGTGGGTCTGCTTTGGTATAAGGCCAGTATAAGATTGAAATTCAGCTCTTTGTTCATGGCAGCGCTGCTGTTTAAGGCTGTGTGATCAAAAAGCTGAAGACTATTCACTTTAGCTCTCCGCAATGTGGAATCTGGTGCAGTTTCCACTTTTTTACATAAATGGGGTAAATTCTCAGGGAGCAGAATATGCTGTCTTGTTGCATAGGAAGCACATCTCTCTGCCAATTCAGCCCCCTTTGGCTGTAACACTGCCTGTTTTCCACTGCAGCACTGTTGCACAGCACAGGTACAGGCAGGGTTGTGCAGAAAGCTCTGTTGCGTTTTACCTTCTGAGACACAGCCATCTCTGTGTGTGATGCCCTGCCTCCAGGCTGGTGCCTCAAACACAGGGGAGCTGGCATCAGGCTTCCCAGTCCTCATCTTTCCCAGTTGGGGTCATTGCTAGCAGCGACACAGTGCTGATGGGAAAGGTTATCTTCCACCCTGTAACCACTCGTAACACAGCTTTGCAAGCTAATTATTCTGTAGAGGATCTTACTGCAGTCCCTGGCGGTTTGCCTGTTGCTTGTTGAGAGCTGCCATTCCTGTAAATGCTGTGTGGAGTTTTCCAGAGCTGCTCTTGCAGCATGAAGCCGCCATGCACTTGTTGATTTATTTCCCCACATGCTGTTGTGCATATAAGTGTTTCCATAGTGCGTGGGTGCATCCCTCCCTTGGACTTCTCGTTAGTTGAGCCGTCTCCCTGGAAAATTAAAAAATGTGAGCACAGTTCTATTGCGCACGTATTTATGCTTGCTGTCTTTCCCTCAGATAAGACAAGGAAGCAAACTGCTCACATGGTTCAGTGTGTTACTTGAAGGTGTTTGGAAATCCCCATGATGACTGATACAGAACCAGTCTAGACTAGAACCCAATTCTCTGCTGTGTTTATAGATGATCATGAAACTTCCTTGGTTTTCCCCTCCAAACAAGGCCAGTTCTTTTGGGCTTTCCTCTCAGGTTTGATTAAAATCAGAAACACAGAAAAGTCTGAACAGGGCAGAAGTGCTGTGTCAGTCTGGTAGTCATCCCACTGAGATGTGACAACCTCATTCTGTCTCTTAAGAGGGAGATCATCACAAGGAAAACCTTTACAGACTGAATGTTAGCTCCTGTTGCAAGTTGCTTTACAAAACCCCTTCTAAGTAACTGACAGTAGGTGATGGAGAAAGCGTGGTTCAGCAAATGGATATCAGACTTGGAATCAGAAGACCTGTCCGTTGGGTTTTTTGGCTTTAGTCAAATGCTTGACCAATCTGTGTCTCTATTTGTAAAACAGGTGCCAGTAATACCTGATATTTTTTGATACGTCAGTTGAAAACACCAGCAGAGTAGTTTTATTCCCCATTTAACCTTGTCAAAATATAGGTACACCACATGTTCTAGTTTTTATGACCTTGGGGGGTGTGTGTGTTTGTGTGTCTGTTTTTTGTTTTTCTTAGTTATTTATGGTCACCTAGTTTAGTCTGACTTTTCCAGACCTGTGAAGGGCTCTAATCTGGTTATTGAGCTAACCTACTTGGTTATTTTGGTTGCAGGTACTGTGTTGAATTCCAACTTGTGGCCATCACGCCAGACTGCTCGCACAGCCACCACTCGTACACTCACTGGATGCAGTACCTCAGGGAGGGCCACACCGTCTGTGTGGAGTGTCAGCACCCGGCTTTGGACTCCAGAAGTCTGCATTGTTACGGGGATGGCAGTGGAAGCAAAAAGTAAGAGTTTTAGCTTTTGGTTTTGTGTTGAACTTTTCATTCTTCTCCCTTGATCTGCTTGTCCCAGTTTCATTATGCGCTGCGCACAGCTCTCTGGAGCACTCTATGTATATTAACTGGTATTTGTTGCACACCATGAGTTTCTTGCAGAGGTGGAATGACCTAGTGACAGAGCCAGGACTGAAGTGTGGGAGTACATGCACTTAGTCTGCTAAATGTCACTGACTTTTAAGTGGCACAGTTGCAGAGCTTTTTTGTTTTAAAGACACTTCAGCCATACTTCTAAGGTTAACAGTCCTGTCGATTGTCAGATAAAACCAAATCTGTTTCTGATTTTTAAGCGCTGGGGATTTTATTTCTACAAGTGACCGTTATGAGTATTTCTGGTGAGTGGCAGCTGGCCTGGGGCCTTGGGTTATGTGCTGGCACCTGAGGTTACTGTTAAATCTTTGCACTTTCAGCATCCTTTCCCTGGAAAGCTGAAGAAGCTTTGGAGTGATTGATGGGGATGACCCAGGTTACACAAATTGAGTAAACTTCAGCAAAGATGAAGGGAATGGCTTGAAGCTGTGAAACACGTCTGTGGCAGAGCCAGCAACAGCGAAGTGCTGGTTCCCAAGCCTCTGCTGTGGTCACTGGAGGCACAGCTTCTGCACTGCTTTTGTCCTGGTACTCTTAACCCCATTACTAGTTTATTAAAGGCCCTGGTTAGCAGCCCTGCTGGAGAGAATCATTGCCCATCAGTGCTGGGCAGGGGTATTTTTAAAACTTACATAAATGTTGAAATAAGCACGTTCATTTGAATTAGAAACTCTAAACTAGGATTGCCAGACCTCAAGCACACAATGTATTGCAGTACCAAGACTGCAAATAATGGCTTTTTTGGCAGAGTTTTTCACAGACTTTTAGTAAGAGGAAGTCACGTTAGAGTCTTTTCCTTCCCTGCCTCAGCATGTTATGTACAAAGGTTCCAAAGGCTTTTAGATAAAGAAAAAAAAAATCTTAGCTGGTGTGGCCAGGAGTAGCTTTTACCTGCATTCAACTTGTAAATGATTATAAAAGCTTACAATAATGTTATTTTACTAAAACCCTGGAGCCAGACAGGAACATCAGATTAAACAAAATAAAAAATAGATTCAGGAATTCATCTCCTCGTTGGGCAAAAAGAGGGGGGCGTTTTAGTTCACCTGTTTGGTGAACAGCACTGTATGTGGAATGGAAGCACAACTAAATGGGACCACGTCCTTGAGGAATGATGATCTGATCATCAGATGTTGGCAGGCTGAGGGCTGGAGAGGGGAAGCGGTGGTGGAGTTGGGGTGAATGGTGACTGGTTCACTGAAGTCAGGACTCAGTCCACATCTCAGCAGCTGGTTGCAATCTATCCCAATTGAGCAGAGCCTAGAAGTTGTTCACAGAGTCTTGCTGGAGATGAACTGGTGGGTCCATGTTATTACAGGCATGTGAGAGCCAGCAGGGAAGCCAGCTTTTATCACAGTGAGCTTTTACCCCTCCAGCATTACTGCCTATAATGTCAAATGAAGTAATGTCTGTGGCATTTTCTAGGTGGGTATGAGCTCTCTATGAGTGTGCCAAGCTGAGATACTATGTGTGTTCATGTGGGTTCATTACCAGGGCAGTAACATGGGCTTGGAAGACAGGCAGGGGCTGTCCTGGGTGGGCCTGGTCAGTGGACAAAGCTCTTATCTGCAAAAAGCAATGGAGAAGCACTTGAAGCCTCCTTGAACCAGCAGTGCTGGGCAGCTTTGTCAGAGGTGAATGCATGAGTGGCAGGTTGAACATAAATGATGTCTCTGGTCTGCAGCTTCCTCATCCTCTGTGTGTGTGTGAAGCCTCCCTTACATTTCCTGTGGATCTTTTGGATAACTCCCATGTATCCCCTAAATAGGTAACCTCCAGGGAATGCTCCGGTGTTCTTGATCTATTGATCTTACAGTGGTGGGTCAAGAAGATTGTTGTCCAGGGCTGGGTATCTTGCTTGATTTTCTTGATATCAGTATCTGAGGTGCACGTATTTACTGTAAATACTCTTTATATGAATGGAGCTATCCCTTAATTTGTTTCCAGAAATAATATACTTTTTTTACCAGGTTGCATGGAGGAAAAAACTGACCTCTGTGATCTCTGAGAAGAAATTGGATTGAGGGAAATGTCTGTGAAAAGGCTTCTGCCTTCTGTTAGAGTAAGCGGCCATATCTGAGTGTGCAGTCTTGTAAGAGACCAGTGCTCTGAGGGGGTTGCATGGTGAGCTGCTCAGGCTGGGACTTGCTGGCCAGATCGGAGAGCATAAATGTAGTGCTTGTAAAGAAAGGTGAAAGAAGATGGGGAAAACAACTGCTGCCCTGAGAAAGAGGATGGTGGGAGGCCGAAGCTGCTGCCAGAGCCTAGAATGCAGCGTGTGTTGAGTTTGCCTAGATCTGCTCACGAGTCTCTGGCTGTATGCTCAGTTCACCCTCATTTTGAATTTTAGCCAGTGTAACTCTGCCAGGAGATGTGGACGGTTTGTGGTAGCCTGAGAGCGGTGGTTGTGCTGGCTGACCTGTGCCATCGCGCGCTGTTCTGGGTCCCTGGGGCTGCTGGCTGAGACTGTGCAGGGAAGCAAGCACAGCTGCTGCTGTCCCACCCACGCCGTGCCTGCGCTTTGCTTCTCGCCCTGTCAGTTCAGCAGCTTGTGCCAGCCTTTAGTTCCCTGAGATATTGTTCCAAGAGTGACTCTCAGGAAGGAAAACATCTGACAGAGTTTAAAATAAACTCAGCAGTGCTGGTATATTTTGATGAGTATTTCCTAATTATCTTCTTGTGTCTGAGTGGAGTCTGGCTTATAAATGCTTCAAGTTAAAGGGAGATGCTTGTTATCTGTGCCTTCCACCTGTCTCCCACTCTGTAGAAGATGTTAGTTCATTTTAGCCCGTTATGCAAGCTCAGGAGGTTTCCCAAAGTCCCTGATTTATGGCCCGATCTGTGGCCATCATGTGAGGATCGCTAGGATAATCTAGCTTGCATTGGCTGCTCTCTTCTAAAAGGTTATGAGAAAAATAAGGCAGAGCGTTGATTTCCTGCAAGCCAGGAAACTGATTTGTTAATTTTGTATTGTCTTCTGAAAGATCTACAAGTAAAGCACAAACTTGACATCTGTGAAATTGTTACTCAGCCTGTGTCTAGGAGGATCAACTGCTCTTCATCATCTGGAGCTAGATGTGGTGGCTGTAGTGCATAAATGTCCAGAATGCAGCGGTTTATGCCCATGCTTATGGGGCGGAGGTAGAGAGAGGACGGATGGACTTGATTTGTAGCAAAGTCAGTATTTGACTTCTCGCCAGCAAGATGAGAGTAAGCAAGTTTAGCTGATGTGTTTTAGAAGTAAAACCTTTTAAAGTTAAAGCTGCAGCCCAGAGTTTTGAAGGGTATGGGACTGCTCTGTGTGCAGCCTGCTTTATCTGGAAGCTTAATCCTCCCTGTGCAGATTCTGGCATTTTGAAATGACCCCAAGCCAAGAGAAAAATACAGAGAGCATTTTCCAACCATGTGTGATGCATAAAACCCTGCTCTGGAGTATGACATCTCATTAAACCAAGGGCAGGGTTATCTTTGTGGAGCTGGAGCAGTAATTCCAGTTTCCACAGAACTATAAAACAAGCAGAAGTTAGGGGTCTGTTGGGCTATTCTGTGGGCAGCTGTCTGCAGAGGGCAAGAGTTGATCCAATTGTTGTATTTGTGTTCCTCCAAAGGTCAGGGCTGGGACGCACTGATGTAAGGAATTCCCTTAAACCACTAAATCTGGGAATGGACACAGTGCGATAGCAAAATTTTGGTTTCTGTGGTCGTTAGGCCAGCATTGCTTGTGCAGCCACTGGTTGTGAAAAATGGCCTGTGGATCTGCTTGGTTTTTTTCAGTAGGGTATCTCTCTGTTCAGTTCTGGTCAATGTATTGATGGACTGCCCGGGAGAAAAGGGGTTGGTTGGTTGGTTGTTTTTTTTTGTCCTCTCCTTCAGAGGCGTGTGAGTAATCTTGTTCCAGCACTTATGGGTCTGGTACCTCCAGCCAGCTGCTGTCCAGAAGCTGTGTTAATGTGTAGCTCTTAGCAAGGCGGAAAAGCTTTGGAGAGTGTTCCACTAATGTGGTTATCCAGAGATGCTCATGTCCCTGCACCTGCTCATGCAGACGTGTGCTGTGTACTGCGTGCATCTCGATGGCTGGGGGTGGCAACAGAGCTCTGCCTGCTGAGAGGGAGCATGGTGTTATAAAGAAAAATGGAGAAGGAGGTGTTTTGCCCAGTTTGCAGCCTGTCAAGTGTTTCAGTACAGGAGTCATGGGGATGTTGGTGTGCTTTGTGAGTTGTTGCATGCAATGCTGGGCACCTCAAGGGAATGTTTCTGTGAATCCTTTTGGTCTTAACATCTACCTTATGTGCTGCTCTGCGTTCTTCCAGTCCAGTGTTGCTGACTGACTGTGGATTTACTTCACACTATTATAATCCTACGGGGTTCACAGTGGTTGCTGCTTCTTTACAGTGGTAGAAAGGCAGAATTGGGTGCATGGAGTGAAAATCGATGTTAGCAAACTCAGTGGGATTTACTGGGCGATGTAAGCCCTCGTTGTACAAGTGACTGTCCTGCAGCAGCAGAGGTGCAGCATGTTAACTTTCTGCCTCTTATGATTGTGTTTCAGGAATCAGCTGTTGCACTGGCAGGCAGTAGGGAACCCTCGATGCAAGGGAACCTGGAAGAGAATTCAGCAGCTGGACACTTGCTCCTGTCCTTCTGTTCACAGCTTCTTGTTCATCTAACTTCTCCTGACAGTCCCACAAGCGAGTGCTGCGATGGCTTGTCTGGCACTGACATGCGACAGCAGTAGGAACCACAACCAAAACAATGACTCCTCCATGTCAGAGGCTGTGCCATTTACTTTCAAGAGGTTGCTGTCCGTACTGGGGCATCCTGAATCCTCTCTCTCTCTGTGTACTCCTTGATTTTCAAAGAAATCAGGCTGGTTGTGAAGTGCCAATCTCTTTCTGTCTATCCATCACTGAGAGTGGCCTGTCTGACCCTGATGACTTCTTGCAAATTTCCCCTTTCTTGAAAGGAATGAGAATTCACCAAATAAGAGATTGGACAAAAAAGGCCATATGAACCCAGGTTTAATTATTATTTTTCTAAAGTCTCAATGAAGAATCAGCAATGCAAAATAAGTTAACTCAAGTGCCTTCTTTTCATGGCAATGGCACTTCATCGTGGATGCATCCTGCTTGTGCTAATCTTTTCCTTTTGTTTTCACTCTCCCTAGTCTCATCATTTCATATTGATCCTCAGTCTTACAGAGGATTGATCTTGTGCTGCTGAGACAATGCCAAAACTTAGAAATGAGCCTTTCAAATCTGTGAGAATAGAAGGTACCAGGGATAAATGGGCCCTTGGACTTCGGGTTTCAAGGACCATCTGGAGTTGCCCCAAAATGCTGTGCAGTCCTGGGGCTCTGAGTAGGAAGTCATTCCAGCTGTACCAGGAGGACTAGCTATTAGTCTTGTATTTTTGACTGGAAAATATTTGAAATATTTTCTTTATATTCTGCTGATTTATATTCATACTTTTCTATAAATGAAAATAAAGGAGACTGGAGACATTCTCCCAGTATCTATTTGATTAATCTGTCTAGTGACGTCTCTTTAGCGCCTGAGCTCGCCCAATTTGTTCCAGCCAATCTCGCCGCTGACTTCTCTGCTCCAGCAGGTAAGACTGGAGGAAAAGTTGCTGCTGTCCAGTTCCGAAACTACTTGGGATTTACAGGTGGAAGTCCAGTACCATGACCTACCACTGTGCAGAAGTGGATGCGATATTTCTTTTAATATAAGCATACTTCTGAGTCTGCTTAAACAAAATTACAGAAAGGACTTGTACTTTGTGACAGAGCGCTGCAGTGGTGAGCATCTACATAATTAAATTTGTCAAAACCCAGGTGAGTGACTCCAGAAGAGAGTTTTAATGCTCGAGTCCACCTCTAGTCTAGATTTGGATCATGAAACCCATCCAGCGACCACATCGAGGATCTTTCATGGAAACATTAAAAGGCAGTGCGGATACATGCCTGAGATGCTTGGAGACGTATGTAGTACAGTGGTGAGCAGTCTGAAAGCGCTGGATGTCTCTTGGCCAGTACAGTAGGGATTTGAAAGCAAGGCTCTGCTTTTCACTGTATGTTAAAAGTTGTCTCTGTGGATTAATGACTCACAGTGGGGTGATCTCATCCCAGAGTAGCAACATTTTAAGAAAAAAATAAGGCTTGTGCTTCACTGTCTGACATAAACTTGTGGCCTGCTCAGGAGTACACACTGGTTTTGTGAGCAGAGGGATGCGATCCTCAGGGAGACGGCTGGGGAATAAATAAGTAGAGTACATAATTTTGGGTTTTGCTGTGAGGAATTCCTATCAAGCTGGAAGCTAGTTTCATTTTCTTGGTGGAGATACGTAATCATGGTAGCATTTAGTCATTGGAAGGTTTTCTTTGTCCTGCAGAAGCCCCATATTGGGCCACAGGACTGTAAAGAGGGCCCATCATTTCAGGAGCAGAATGAAGCCAGCTGTTGGAAATATTTTTCATTTTCAAAATCTACCCAAAGTTTTGACAACATGAAACCGTGCTCTTATCAGATGTTTTCAGAATTGAGTACTGAAGCTATAAAGGATGCAATTTTTGCTTAATAATGCTTTAAAAATTTAGTCTTCCACAAGTTGCGTTCACCCCAGTGTCCCTCGCCTACAACATCAGAGCCAGTCGGGTAGGAACATGCTGTACTGTGAAGTTATAAATGATAGTGTCAAGTGGCAAAAGCCTTTGTTGTCATCAATGAAATGATGTGGCACCTTAAAGCACCTTGATTGCAATCCCTTTTATTTACTGAGTACTTAAATGTTAGCTGTACTGTATTTGTGTGTAAGACTTTAATTAAATTGTTGTAGTACTTGCTGTCAAATATTTAGTCCTGACATTAATCTGTTTGGTTGTGAACCTTTCAGGGTAGAAGAATACCCTCCTGCTTCAGTGTCTTGAGAACAAATGAGCCTTAAGAGAGGTTCTTGTGATAATACTCATCCTATTCTGGCAGAAACTGTAGGAAACTCTAGCCAGTTTTGATATAAATTTGATGTGTAGGAAGTTTGCAGAGTCAGTCTCTTAAGTGAGTGAAGGTAGCTGTGGAGAATTGAGAAGTTTCAGAATAGGCTGCTCAGAAATAGTATTCTGGGTCAGATCACTACGCTTGATTACATTTTTCTGGAGGCTCACAGTGAGTTTCCTAAAGTGCATTTTGGGTTGACTGAAACTGCTTGTGAATTCATGCTACATTTGTTGATTAGTCCTCATAGATGGAGACAGAGTGAAGAGAAGGATTTAGAAGTGGTGAAATGTTTTTATACCTCCTAGGTGAAGTGTTTTAATCTTTGATTTTGGAATTTTATTTCATGAATGTAACAATCCGAGTCAAACGAAATATTTCATTCAGCCCCCTCATTGTTTTCAAGTTTCTGTTTCAAGGAAAATATTGGAGAAAACCCCCCTCATTTTGAATTGACCAAAATGATTTATGTATCAATAGTGTTCTCGTTTGGGTCCTGCTTGTGAGACAGCCACAATACTAAATTAGTAAGCACAAAATAGTCTGTTCCTATGACCAAAGACTTGTTGGTCAGGGTTTTCTTTGCTGCTGCCTCATCTCTGAGAGCTGATAACATGAGGTCCCAACAGGAGCTGTTGATGGTGGCATGGTGGGACTTCCAGTCTTTTGCTTCTGTCACCGTAGGCTGCAGATGCAGGGGTGTGAAAGAATTAGCCCCTGAGAGGGACCCTTACAGCAGTTCTATTTCTACACAGGCCACGTCACTTGATGAAACAAGACATTGGAAATGTCTCGGTGCATCAGTGCATCCTAAAAAGGGCTGAGCAGTGTGCTGGCTTCATCTCCAAGCCTTGGGTAACTGTACAAAGAGATCCTGTTGGTAAATTCCTGAGGTAAGGAAGGAGAGATGCAAGCGTGTGTGAGAGAAAGAGTGAGCAAGAGCGAGTCTTTTAAGTAGAAGATAATGAAGCTGTCAGATCACTTTCCCGGCAAATGAAGATTAGCTCGTGATGTAGACACATACTGGGTCCTGACTGTTTCCCTCTGGGGACTTTATCATCATCCATCATAATAATCTCCAGAAGTTCTACAGCCTGGGTTTTGGGAAAGATAAGACTAATGGAAATCCTAGGCAAAATACTCCCAAAAAATGGCTTTGTACAGTAAACAAGCAAGGCAGCCTCACATTGAGGAGAGGCAGTTCCCATGACAACGCTGAAAACCTCTCACCATTGGGTATCAACAGCAGAACGTCTCCCACGACAAGTACATGAAGCCAGGAGTTTAGTCCTCATCTCCCATAAATCACCCTGTTGGGCACCCGTAATGAAGAACTGCCAGTTGTGCACATGCGGCTCCAGCTTCTAGGCACCAGCCTGGCTCCAGATGGAAGGAAGAGCAAATAAAGCCAAAGCACCGGCAAGTTGGATTTATGTAAAAGGAAAATTAAGCTTGACTGATGTTCCACACTTCCCTCTGCTCTCCAGCTGAGGATTTAAATTTTTAAGGATAAAAAGCCAGGCCACTTTAAAAACCACTGAAGACAACTGTTGAAGGAGCCATGTGACTTTCTCTGTTGTAGAGAAATCTTTCATCATCATGGGATGGAGAGAGAGGGAGGCCCTGGGAGAATTCTGCTTTTCTTCACCCTAACCATGTTAGTGTCCAGCCTGTGATTCAGCCAGTTTTATTCTGCATGTGAAACAGAAGGTGGCGAAGGACAGTTTTTCACCATGGGATCTGCATTAGGCCTATCAGTTCCCTGAGTGTCATGAGCTGTCCCTGCTCACTGCAGGGGGGTTGCGCTAGATGACCTCTAAAGGTCCCTTCCAACCCAAAGCATTCTGTGTGGGTCTCGGCTTCTGCAGTCATCTGAATGTATGAGCATCTGCTTCCTTTTTTAAGGAAAAGGTACTTACGCATTTGGAAAAAAGATTTAAAGTGTGCCCGGAAATCTCAGGAGCCAAAGGTAAAGAAAAAGAACAACAAAAAAAGTAATTTTTTTAAATACCCTTGTTGCTTCAAAGATAAACTTCTATTTTCTTTTGCTCAGTGGCCAGAGGAGTTGAGCACATTCTGTCTGACTGGTAGGAGTTAGCAATAATTCTCCATAAATAAGACTGTTCTGTTATCTTTAGCTTTTCAAACCTAATTTTTTTTATCCTTCATTTTGGGTATTTTGAGTATTTAAATATAAAGATTTCTGACTCTTCTTTCATTTTATTTTTTTTTTAGATGAAGATTTTTCTGAAGTCCTTTTCAGTTACAAAATTAGTTGCTTGGTGATAGTTGTGATACTGCAAGTGGAGGAGTAGAGGTGAGAAAGGAGAGGAGAGTCTGAACCAGCAGAGATTATTCTGTTCTCTAAAGATGTCTCCTGTAACTTAAAACCACGAACCAAAATATTAGCAAGAGACTTTTTTTTTTCTTTTTTAAGCACTGTGGTTCTCCCATTCTCAAGTTGGCTGAAATATATTTCACTTATGAAGGCTGTTCTCTGTATTCTGTGAATCACCACCATTTTAAATCCACCGGGATATGCCGGGTCTCTGGGGCTGCTGGTCTGTGGTACCCACAGTTGCCTTCGTCCTGTGACACATGTACACAACTCGCTGTGACACCCGTGGGACCCAGACACACATTCAGGACAGGGCGTGCTTGGCTGCAGATTGTAAACATCTTAAGTTGATGATGGAAAGGGAGAAAGGTGGAACCATGGTGAAGTTTGTCCATGTCTGCTAATAAATCTCACAATATTACCCTTTTTTCCTGAATTCAGGCACAGTGTGTGATCCCACACTCCCTCAAAGCTGTGAGTTCCACACCCTGGTCCATGCTGGAGAGGAGGTGCAAGGTTTCTTTTTATCACCATTCCCTGATCCTCAGGGCTGAGGAGCTGATCCCATGCTGAGACTTGTGCAGAGGTCAGCGTCGCTCTGGTTCTGTGCGTTGTTTTTGCCGTTCTCTGCTGCGCTCAGTGCTTGTTTTACTTGAGCTCTGTTGTGTCCTTTCCACGCTGCTAATTGTGTGCTTTTGAATTACTGGAAGGGTGATGCCAGCACTAATGGGCTTTCACTTTCTTCCACTTTCATAACATTCCTCAGACCAATTAACCAATTCTTCACTTACTCCTTGCAGCATATTTCAGCTGTTAACAGGTGGAGCAGAAGCTGTCTGAAAAATGGACGTTGCTCAGCTCATTCTGCTGGCGATGCTGCTTTGGCTTCCCTGATCCTGTGCCTTTCTGCTCACCCACAAGCTGAGGCTGATCTGTGAACGCTCGGATCTCCTGTTTGAGAGCACCAAGTGCAACTGGACATTTTCCCGCTCCAAGTGCGAGTGAGTGTGTGTGTGGTGGGCTCCCCTGAAACAGCACCCATGACCTAATTCAGCATCCTGGCTGCTGGGACAAATGGTGGGATGTAGGAGAGCATCTCAAGGAAACAGTCATCGATTGTGTTAGAAAGACACTAGCTGGAGAAACTGTTTTCTGCGATGTCACAACAGGCTGCTGTTACTTTTCCTTGCTCTGTTTTAACTGTCTAGCAGCTGGATGCAATATGGAAGCAGATCCCTGAAATGCTTCAACACGGAGGGTGGCTTAAGGCTCGATTTCAATTCAAGGGGATTAATGAGTGAGCAGTTTCACAAACGATGCTCAGGCACAATGTGAGTTACCTCACCCACCTCTCCCTCTCAGCTCCCTTGTGGGGCATTGACTCTGCTCATTTGGGCACAGCAGTGTGAAAATGCAACCTGTAATCACCGGTGGAAAGAGCTGATCACGTGTAGTTATGAAATCCCACGGCCGTGGAGCTTGTGTTCTGCCTGGCTTTTCCCCCTCGGTTTGTCTGTTTAGGGTGAATCCTGACAGGTACATGGGTTTGCGTGATGAGCTCCTCTGCGTGCTGTACTCTGAATATTAATGTAATCTGCCCAATTTAGGAATAAAGTTATTAAGTCATTTTTCTAAGGCAGGAAAAAAGCTTAAATATTTCCAAGAAAAGCACCACTGTTTATTACACTGGTTAGACTGGAAAGTCTTAGTTACAGTGTGTACTGAGGACTGACAGCCATCCCCACATGACACAAGCACACGAGCCCCCGGAGCACAGCCACCACCCAGGGCAGCACGCTTGTACGCATGGAGGGAAATGCAGCATAGCGCTGCCTCTTTTTTCCTTGAGCACTAAACAAATAGGAAAGCAGCTGTGCTGTGAGAAAGGGAGAGCACCTGGGGCAGTGGGGGGAACATCAGGGCTTTATGCAGGAAGCATAAAATGAAACCCTAAAAATGAAATTATCATCAGCTGGGAGATTACCAAAGTGAGTTGCATCCTTCTCTGCACAAAATGACCCCTGGTTCCCATAAGCCTGCTACCAGCACGGATCTATGAAATATTAACGCTTCTGATACAAGACACAACTTCTGTTTGCTGTCTTCAGAGCTGCCTGGCCACTGGGAGGGACATGTGAACCTGCCGCTCTGCCCTGACAGGGGCAGGGTGTTGTTGGCAGGCCAGAGAAAACCTCCCTGGCAGCTGCCACCCTGCGCCACATGGTTTGAATAACAAAAAGGACAAGGGAATAAAAAAGTCATGGAAAAGAATCTGCAAAATTTCTGCCACAGAAGAGTGGAGTGTGAACTTCAGGACCTGGTGAACATAAACATCTTGGCTTCCAAAAGCTAGTTAATCTTTTGCCGTCAAACAGCAAATGTCAAACCAGAGAAGTAAGTATATATGTTAGCCCAGGCAGCCCTAGCAGTGCCCCTGTGTGCGTCACTTCACTACCCGCTTACACAGCTTCCTTATATGAGCATTTTCTTTGAAAGTAATATATACTTGGAGAACACAGAAGCAGATCAGTTTTGTGTCCTATAAAGCAATGTTCATGCCTGCTTTGTTAGTCCAGTGTCATTGTTTTCATAATCCAAAAGATCTTTACCTGTTCTTAGCTTTTGAAGGTATCAATTTTAACGTGTAAGGCCTTGAACCTAACAGAAATTTCTAAGTACACTGAAGAGCAATTCCATTGACTTTAACAGGACTGCTTACACTGGTGAAGTTAACCGTGTATCAGGTATCAACAGAAGCACACCTCCTTCTTTGACAGCATCTCCCGTGCATACAGCCCCGGCTGGTGACAGGTCCGACGACGAGGCAGCCTGCTCCTTTGAGTCTGCACACAGGACACCTCTTTCCTGAGGTGCTGCTTGGGATGAGAGGTATTTAACTCTGAGCTAGTTTGATTTCGAATTTAAGTGGTCTATATTTGCCAGCAGTAGTAGAACATACTGGGCAGAATTTACTGTGTACTTCTCATAACATACATGGAGCAGCTGGCTGTAGTAAACTTGACGGAAGAAGGATCGAGCAGAGAGACTGTGCTGTTTGAGACGCTGGATGTGGGAGAGGAAAAGCTGTACGTGAGCTGGGGCGATGGCCGGTGGCGTAGGGCAACTCCCCAGTCTGTCCCTGCCTGGCTGTGCAGTTGCATTTGTATTTCTTGCGGCTCCTATCACTATGTCAGTGTTTCAGCAACAGCTGTGATTCTTGTTTGTTTATGATGTGGGTGGGCTTTTCTTTATTTTCCATTCAAATGTGAATGATCCCCAGGGTTGATAGTTGCTCGTGAACGATGGCCCTACCTGTGTAAAATCACGAACACCCAACCATCAAACTTGGGCGCAGGCTCACAGGACTCGTCTGGAGATTTCTCTAGCACACCAGCTGTGTGGCTTAATTTCTGTGTCAAAACACAAAAAACCTGGTGGCAGATGGGAGCTTCGGGCTTGAGAATTCATTCAGATCCATTAAGATGTTTTTTGGTTTGGTTTTTCTGGTTTTTTTTTGTTTTATTTGTTTACATTTAGAATTGCATTATTAATGGTGGTTAACAGTGCTTTCCTGGAAACAACAATGACAATTAAACAACAAAGGACAATAAAATCGATGTGGTTGTGGGTGTCAGAGGGAGGGCAGCGTTTACCATAACTGAAATCAATAATTGACATTACGAATGTGAAGATGGTGGCACATTGAGATGTCAGGGTGCATTACAGCTGCCCTGAGTTGGAGTTCGAAGAAAGCGGTGCAATCACAGCGTGTCACCTGCCTCCTGGAAGGAGGAGGGAGCACGGCCGGGGGTGAAGCAGGGCAGCACATCTGCTGACTGCCGGCACCTGGGACAACCTGAAACGACAAATATGTTTAAGCGTTCCTCTCCACCCAACTGCCATATGACCCCTGAGCTTCACTCAGCAGCACCAAGTCAGTAGTAGCCATGGGAGTAAGTTAAGTCAGTAAGTGTCACTGGGAGTGCTGGGCAGGGTCCTCAGGTTGCTGGGTGGAGGGGACGAAGAACACCCGGCTGGAACAGGCAGTCAGGGAAGGGCAGGAGCCGGGAGAGGAACTGCTCTGCTAACAGGTAACCAGAGAACCGCTCTCTAACGTTATGTATCTCCACATGTGCTTGTATCTCCACATGTGCTTTTGTCCAGCATTTCCAGCACCCAGAAATTGCTTCTGAAGCAACAACACTGGAATGGTTGCTACATTTATGTGTTGGGAATGGTTTATTAAACAGCTGTAATTGTGAAAATGCAATGGCAAATATGTTTGCTTTGTGGTAGTGCATTTCAGTAACAATGGCTTAATGACTCTATTGAATTCCTTTATTGGGAAATGTGGAAGCCATGCAATTAAGAATATGCATTTTCCAGCATTATGGTCATCCAGTTTTTTATATATCCTGCATGCCTCCAATGGATTTATTCAGTCCTGTGCAACTTTGGTAAGGAGCGGGTAGATGTAGCATAAATATGGAGCTTTCCTTCTAGCTCATGGAGGTGCAAAAGCAGTTTTCTCTCTCTTTGGTCTGGAAAGTAACAGAAGAGTGCATGGCAGGCTGAGGTGTCTTTAAAACCAGCCAAAGCCTTTAGCCCTCTCCACAAATGCACAGCCTTGGGCCAAACTGAAAGATGATACATGCAGAGAGGTCCCTCCTTCCTCTGTCTCTGGGGCTGTCTTCTCACTTGTGTGTGCGTGGTTTGATTAAAAAGCCTGTCACTTCATTGCATTTGGATCGCAGAGAGGAGATGGAGATGATTAGGAGAAGCAGCCCTTTACTTGAAGTCGAGGGGGAAAGAATCTTATGTGCAATCAGTGTCACAAGTAGATGTTCAAACTCCTTATTAGTTGCAGAGGTTTCTGGAGTGGAGCAGAATTTCCTCTTTAATAGTCTATGTTCTGCTCCCTGTTCACATCTTCACCAAATCCCAACATTCTCGGAAGAATCTCAGTTGCTTAGACCAGAGGCTTTCCACAAAACCGGGTGGGAGTGGGTTTTCTAAAGGCTCTCAGGCAAGTCAGGTAAAGCTGAACATTTAACTGCATTCCATGCTTTGAGCAGGCAGGAGCTCTGTGGTCGGTGGTGGTCTCCAAGGGGGCTGCAGATGGCTACGTGGTGGGGCCGGTAGTGTCCACCCTGGGCTCACGACAGGTCTGGGAGGGTGTAAAATGGCCAGATCCATGAAAGGCTCTGGATGCCTAGGATAAGAAAGAAATGTCGATTATCGAAGGTTTTTGTTAGCGCGGCTCCACCACCTATTGATCAAAGGTGAGAGGGAAGGAGGGTCAGAGGTGATTTAAGATCCCGGACAACAGTCACATCTGGTTGCTCTCAGATCTCTGTGCTTTGAGCACAAACAGAGGGAAATCAGAGCCAGTTCTCAAATCAGCTCAATGTTCAGTCTCCTCCTTGACCTCTGTCATAGAGGGGGAGACGGTAAAGCTTATTAAGGAAATTCATTTTACATAAGTCCCTGGGCCTGTAGATAGCTCCGTTATAATTGACTGTGTTAATTTGTGTGCCTGTTTTGCTCCTTTTAAAAATCTTTGCGTCTATTAATTATTGCAGAACAGCTATTACTGGTAACTCCCTGGCAGTTTGCGCTGCTATTCTGAAATTATAAAATGATATAGTTGGCAGAATGAGTACAGACATGTACAGTTAATTGGTTTTTTGCAGAAGGAAATTACATAGTATAATAATATGCCCAGGGTGCCATGGGAAGTGCAATTTCTGATTGGTTTAGTAAATAGGATTGGGAGAATGTGAGCTCTGGATTATAAATTGTCTTGGAATTTATCCCGAAGTTGCTGAGGGTTTCAAACCCCAGTCAGTGAGCTCTGGCTTCACAGACTCATTGCTGTGAGGGCCCCTGTTGTTTTTTTTTCTCTCCCCAGCTCATTCACTTAGGTAACGGGTTTAGCTGCAGAGTCCCGGGGTGGCTGATCTGGTCGGGTGCTCCCTGCCTGAAGTCGCAGGAATCACGCAATCGTAAAACAAGTGGTGGGCCATGGTGGCTAACGAGAGGTGAGCTATGAAAATCCTGAGCTTTGCTGGAGGGGACAGAGCACTTCTGTTTCTCACCTCTTTTTTTAGGAAGTAGCATTGGATGGAAGGAGGTTTTTCTAAGTGAGAAAGGTTGGAGAGAATGAATGGTTTTTGTTTCCTTCTAAATGCAAGTCTCAAAACCAAGGCTTTTATTTTTTCCCCTCCCTCCCCAACCTGAATGCATAATCTTGGGTCAACTTGAAAGGTTTTACACAAACTGAGTAATTTTGGTGTCTGTGAAGACTTTCTTAAATAAAAGCATTAACAACTTGTAGGAAATTTGAAGGATAAATAGAGGTTGAAAGTTTATTTCTAGTAAGAAGCCTTTTCCTTTGAAAGGAACAACTCCTCCCCAAAGAAGTTTGAGTAGTAAATCTTGGTTATTGCTGCCCGCTGCCTTAGCTGAAAATGTCAATAATTTGATATCAGCCTCAGCACTTTGATGTCTCACAAGTGCTGCCAGCTGCAGCACAGTGAAGAGACCTGGACCCTGATTCCCGGTTCCGCTCCTGGCCTCCTGTGTGCCCCCGAGACTGCAGCTCTGCTGTTCTCCATTTCACCTTCCCAGCTGTCAAAGGAGGGGTTGTAAACTACCGTTTTTGTGAACAGCTCGGAGTCCCTCAGAGAGAGGCTCTGGATGCAGGCAGCATGCTCATTTCTTCCTGCGTATACAGTGTACGATCTCCTCCAGCTGTCTCCACTAATCTCATTAAAGCTCTGCTTTTAGGAGTTGGGGATTTGTGATTTTTTTGTTGTTGTTACTTCTACTGCTGGTTTTCTGCATCACCACTCGTTCTTATAATTAAGGTGACAGCTCTTGAACTAGTACGTCAAAGCAGCACGGCAGAGGCAGAAAAGTACTGGGAAGATCGTCTTTAATCAGACAACGATGATTCATGTTTAACTGGGTAGATGGTAAGTCCTAGATGTAGCTGGCTCACAGTGAAGTTTCCCCAAGGACAGGGTGCTGTTAAGAGTTTTGCACAACTGTCTAGGCCCCACCGCTTGGGGTTTTTGATGGAAACCATTTAGTATGCAGTTTCTGTCATCGTGTCAGAGCTGTAGTTGGGAAGCTCTGAACCCTAGCAAATCTTTTCAGACTGATTTTCTAGAAGCTGTACAAAAAAAGAAACTTAAATGAGATGATTTTGGTTTGAAGATCAGCTGAGCCCTCCAGTTTGGTTGGAAATTCGTTGTTTCCAGGAGTCCCAGCTCTTTGTTCCCCAGTCTCTCGGCATCACAAAGCCAGGTAGGGTGTCTCAGTGGAGAAGTCCCAGGTGTGGGTAACATTTGCAACTACAGGAACTGTGCATCTCCCCTGCGGTGTGCGGGGCAGGAGGGGCTCCGAGGGCAGAGCAGCACAGGGCTGTGCAAGCATTCCAGGAGCTTCTGACTCGCTGTTTGCTCCCACTCCTGAGCTTAATACTTAATCTGGTTCTCCCTCTTCCTCCTGCTTTCCCTGCTCTGTGCTCTCCTGGCATCAGCCCATGTGGCTGTAGACACCGTGGTATACGTATTTATGTATTTATGCACACCACATACAAACCAACCTTGCATTCCTTTGCAAGTCCCACTGCTTGGTGTGGCTGCTTTCCTGAAAGGGTTTCTTTTTCCTCCATGCACCTGATGCATGGCCATTCAATCTGCTGTAACCAGGCGGCTGCAGTCCTTAGTGTTTCAACATATTCCAGCTCCAAAAACAGCTGGTAGCATCCAGCCAACAAGTTCCTTTTTACACTTTTGTATGTTTACGCTGCTGACCCCACCATTAGGGAGGTTCTGTCAGATCCTGGGGGCAGCTGGGGACACATCAGGGCTATGTGAAGATTTCTCAAGGGCTTCTTTGGCCTTTGGAAACCCCTGCAGAAAGGGGCTTGGCCTTTGGGATTACACCCTGATCAGCTCTTGCTCTTTAAGGTTCTTCTGTCTCTCTGGGTTAATAATGCTTCTTATTACAGATTTGCACCTGAAACTCTTCTCCTTCTTTGAATTTCTCCAACTTTCTGCAAAGACTTCGTGAATACATATGGAAAACTTCCTTCCCCACCCCCCTGCCACGTGTTCAACTGGGATCTTTGAGGTAGACCTGTGAGAAGTGGGAGTACATTCACAGTTTATTTAAGATGCCCTGTGACTCTGCAAAGAGATATCGTGGCAGTCTACATGTTGGGAGGTCTTTAAATTTATCCTGCTTACAGTGGCTGCTCTCAGCATCCTGCTTTGCAGGGTACAAGAACCCTGGATTAATGGGAATATTTTTATATTGCCTTAAATAAATTTTCGTTCTTGACTAGAGCTTTGTACTTCATTACATTGGTGTGTTAAATGCAGTATTTATTCGCAGTGCCATGCAATCTTACACTAATGACATTTGATGCTGCTTAAGATTAAAAGGCTCAGGTTTCAAGAGCTGGAAGGATTTCTAGCTGGAAGGAATCAGCCCTCCAGTGCTCAGATACCATATAGCACGAACCAGAGCTGACAGATCACTTCCCAATAGCATTTCTAGCGCTGAAGCTACTGACCTTTATGAGAAGACCACCGGAGTGGGTAGCCTGGCGTTGGTCTGGCACGGCAGCCTCTGTGTTCCTGCGGTATTTTACTTCTGAGACAATACTGTCTCTCTCTCTCCCCGTATGAATGAAATTTTTGATTTCAACACTGCTGGTTGGTAAATATATCTAATTTAAGTGAAAAAGAGGAGGAAATAGGTGGGGTGCAGCTGTTCTTTTCACATGTGCTGCCCTCTGAAGGTTGCTGAAACAGGAGGTGGTCCTCAAGTGCAACATCTGGAGCAGTGCAATGGCTACCTGAGGACGCTTTGGGCAATCCAAGCACTGCTAGGATCTCTGCCAGAATGGAGATGAATATACATGACATGCTTGTGCATTGCTCAAAGACATTAGTAGGTGGGAGGGGAAAGAGAAGGGGGGAGGTGGGGCTGCCTTTCTCTGTTGCACTTTCATAGAGTGGCAGGCTGATGACTGGGAGCTATTAAAATGCTTATAATTGTCTCATTATGGACAGAAAATGTAATTAAAAGGGACAGCAATCTTTCTGCAAAATCAAACCTCTGCAGTCTATCTTTGAAAGCAATTTTGGCTATTAGCACAGGTGCTAATGTCCCAGAAATTGAACCCAATCTAATTTCGGTGTCAAACCGTTAAGGAGGAAAAATGAGTTCCCTTCGGGATGCCACCTGGCACAGCTGCCGCGTCTGGAGCGAGGAACTGGTATGGGAAGCAGCGCACAGAGCTTGGATGGGATGGGGTGGGACAGGCAGCCCGAACGCTGGAGCACTTGAGCGTGTGGCTGGGAGCCCACCAAAGAAGAGCAGAGGCTGTCATCTTTGCCAGGTGTGTTCCCTCCGGTGCTGCCTTGCCTCGAGATGGAGGTACGATGGGTACGCACAGCAGCACACAACGCCGTCTGCAGATGGCATCGGGTGTATTATTGTTCCTGAGGCTGAGCAGTTCAGTCATGTATTCTCCAGGACAGTAAGCAAATCACTTACATCTTCGTCTTGCTTTGCTTAGATGCTAAAGCAACTCTATGTGCTGGGAGAAGGGATGTCCCTTGAATTTGTCAGCAAAGGTGAGATATGTGCGAGAGGCAGCTGGGTGAAAAGCTGCTCTCTTTCTTGGACTCAGTGTGGCTGTCTCGCTCTCTTGCGCAGACGGGGATGGCTTCAGACAGCTGTGTCCCTTCTGTGCAGAACAGGGGAAGTCATCCAGGCTTGCAGCAAGCAGCCTGGGTAGGTGCGGAGTTAATCCAGCACAGAGCACTTCGGTGCTCTTCAAGACTTTCAGAAAGACCTTCAATTCTTCTGAGCCCTGAAATTGCAAGAATTTTTGTTTCACTTTCCTCAGGCATTATGAAGCTGAATAAAACATTTTTTGTGGAGTAACCAGTAGGACTTGGCTTCAACCCTCGGTGTATTTTCTTTGAAAGAAAATCTACAACAATTTCCTCTCTCCCTCTGTTGTTCGTTTACGTGTGTTAGTTTTCTTCTGAGATCAAAAGCAGAGGAGCTGAAGTGAAGAGAGAAAATAATCTTCTTAGGTCTCCCTCACCCCATGAAAAATGAAGTTAGAGTTACTGCAGGTAAAAGAAGTCCCTCGGTCCCCTGCGGCGTAGTGCTGGGCTATGCGTCGAGGAGACTCTGCTTTGGCTTTAGCTGGATAGACTGCCTGATTCAGCCAGCGTTTTTGTATTTGGACGCTGAGATATGGTGAGCACACCTCTGGCAGCCAGAGGCCATCACTGAAAATTGTCTGCTGCTCCTCTGTTTGGTGGGGACTGAGAGTTCAAGAAACCCTGCTCAGCAAAGTCTGTGCATGAGTAAAGTATTACTAGGGGAACTAGTGGAAGGTACCATCTTATCGTACCTGGCCAAGAGCTCATCTGAAGTGTGCCTCCATGGTCGCTATCTTTAAGACTTCATGTCTCAAATTTGCAGCTTGGAAAGGGGAGGGTGCTGAGGGTGCTGAAGGAGACTTGTAGGAAGGAATTAACAAGAAAACTAAAATAGCTAATTTTGTATTTTCATTTACAGTAGCTCAACTCTAGCATGACTGGGGGTCTGGAAAGAGGCCAGAAGAAGTAGCCATGTTTCCGACAGTTCAGTAATCTCCTTAGATACAGCAGTGGAAAACAGTGGCTGGATCCTATTGAAGCCTGGAGCAACCAATTATCTCAGCAGAGAGGCTCCAGAACCCTTCGTTAGAGCTGGGGACATGGGAAGTTTCTGATTGCTGCAAGCACAGCAGTGATTCCAAGCTAAGCAGAAACATCTGTGTCAGAGGTTAAACAGTCCTGCTGCTATTTAAAAATGCAGGGTGGGACTCCAGCCCTGCTGAGAGCAACGCAAGCTTTGCTCTGGACCTCAGGGACACTGGTGTTTCTGCCTCCTTTTCACAGAAATCCCATGGCCAAGCTGGAGTTAAAACCCAGCCAGAAAAGTGGCCTGGAATCCAGCAATCCACCAGTGTCTGATCCCCTCTCTGTCCCCAGATGGGAAAGTGGCAACCTGAAGTCCCACCTCATACCTGGAGCTGAGGCTTGGGGGCATGGGGAAGAGGGAAGGAGCTGATCTGGCTGAGTGTCCAGGGCTGGGTTGGCATCCCAGTGACTGAGGGATGTGTCATCCAAGAGAAAAAGAGAAACAGATGGTAGAGGGAGTTACAGTGGGAGGAAAACCCAATTAGAAGTCCCAGCATGGTTTGTGGTAGGGATATGGATCTTATACCTTGAGCAACAGCCAGGAAAAGAGAGGCACCCAGCTTTTTCACCCATGGTGGAGAAAATTCTTGTTTCAGGCAGCGAATAATATTGAAAAAAGCTTTTGCAATGCTTTTGAGAAATTCTTTTCTGAAAGGAGAGCAAATAAGGGAGATGCAATAGGCGAAATGGACTTAATACATCCAGAATGTGGGTTCATTATTCCAATAGAGGTTTTTTTCTAGATTCCCCCTCCTGGAAGGATGCTGAATAGTTAAAACAGGAGCCTGGGAGTTGGAAGTCTGTAATCCCACTCGGGAATACCTGCAGTCCTTCCTGGCATAAACACCTGGTGTCTTTGGGGTTACTCGCACCCCTGTTTTGGCCATTTGGAAGTCAATTTTCAGAAGCAGTGAGCATTAGCATGAGCTAAAGTCAGGCAGTTGCACCTCTCGGCCTCAGCTGTTGTAAAATTCCTCATGTATGGAACAGAGTTTGTAGCTTTTCACCATGCACAGGGACCAGGAACCAGCTGAGAGGGGTGAGTATGCTAGGTGGTTGTTGTGGTGTCATTCCCGGCCTCTGACATGAGCTGGGATGGGGTGAGGAGAGCCAAGTGTGGGGTGACAAGCGTGCCGGCGTGGCAGGGCTCCGCTCACTCCCGTGGTGGGAAGAGCAGACAGTGTTGCTCGCACGCAGGGCAGCGCTCCTCCCTGCGAGGTGGCAAAGCAAACACACAGTCTCGCAGAGTCCGGAGACCATGAAAAGGCTAAAAAAATCACATTTCGTGCTCTCAGCAAGCGGTGGAGGGAAGCTGGGCTGAAAACCAGCTGGGACAGTGACTGTGGAGGGGAAACTGTTCTGAACTGGGGGGGCTCATGGGCAGCTCTATGTGTCCGGGGGGGAGAACGCACACACAACACCCCACCACACCCCCATTTGTGCATCTGGGTGTTCTTTAACTCACAAAATAGAAACCTTGAATTTCAGAAAGTATCCCATCTGAATTTTCCTGAGCAGTTCTTGCATTGTCATCCCTTTGCTCATGCATCATGCTGGAGCGTGACTGCTGCAGCCCGCCTCCAGCCATGCCCAGCTGCTGGAAGCGCAAGTGAAGCTACGACTGCAGGGCTGATGCTTTCTAACTTTCACATGCTTGATTTGCTGTCAAAGAAATCTTTTCTTCCCATACAGCTCTGCAGTGGGTAGTGGCGTTGCTTTGCAGGTGAACGGCACAGTGTGTACCAAAGCGTACTATTTATAGGAGGGCAAGGTGTCTGTTAAGGAATGGGGTACATGTTCTGGGAGCAGGATGAGAAAGAGCGACTGAGCAAAAAAGAGTGAGAGATTTCTGGTTTTATTTCCTGACAGAAGGACTAGGGAATAAAATCAGAAAAATAACTCCTGAATAAAATGAGACATGGCAAAATTAACCTTTTTTTGTTTATTCTTTCTCACTGGGAAACTATATTCCTACCTAGTACTGCATCCTTAATTATCTTATTGAATACACTGTATAGTTCTCAGATCCCTAACTAATGTTAATACATTACTCTTGTGAAATAGAGATGTGTTTTCTTGCTATTGAAGGGTGCTCAGGAGCAAAGGAGTTAAATATAGGACCAGAGCCCAGGCATTCACAGGCCTCACCATTATGCTAAGGCCATCAAGCCATCCTAGACTCTCATAACAGCAAAACTGGTGGAAATGACTACCCATCCTTAAAGCTTTTGCTTTACAGGAAAGAAATGGTGTTCGGTGACTTTATTCTGGAACGCTCTGAGAGTATCAATGACACAAACTATTCACGATGTAGGCGTGTATGAAGAAAACTGTGACACAGTATGGGATGCTTGGTGTCCTGGAAATCCTCTTGAAGTACCTCAGTAGGTCTGTAAAATCTTCCTACAGCTCAGGTCCAGTCAGCACAGCATCCTGTCTCAGCATCCATCCATCTACCCTGACACTAGCATATGAAAAGCATTTAGTTGGGAAAAAAGCACTTGCAAAATCCTTCCTTCACCTTCTCTTAATTTTTGTTATATAAATTCCATAGTTCCTGGAACAGAGGCTCTGAACTGCTGAACTCAGTCTGAAGTCAACCCAGCTAACAAGCTCATTTATATTAATAGGAAATCAACTGTTCCTTTTTGATGGATTCCCAGTGGAGCAGCAATCCTGCTCCATACTGAAATGCCTCAAAAATATTTGTTTGGTAGAAAATGTTAGTGGAAACCAATATTGCTGATGTGAAAAACAAATAAGTATAGAAACCCACAGATTCTGCTGGTCAATTACACCTTCAGAAAGTGGTAACATTTTTTGTATACTATTAGATAGCACTGGATAGCTGTCTTCCAACAGCCTCCTGGCTTTTAATGACTAATCGTAAAAAAAACCACAGAAGAAAACAGAGTCAGAGCTATGGTCACATTATTTGCCAGAAGCTTGTATTTAGGAGTTTGGTGTAGTTACTGTAACATATCAGACTAAGACTTCTTTCCCTTACCCAGCCCAGCTGGTGAGCACCGACTGTTTGGGAAAGATGTATAAGAAAAGCTAGACAGGACAACTTATGGGCTACTCTATTCATGAGGAAAATGAATCATTTTTGCTTTATATGATTAGCCAACGGGTTTTTATAGCTTCTAATTTATTGATTCTTTGTCTTGTACTCTGATTTGCTTTTCCATTTAGTTGCTGTTTAGAGTGTTTGAACTATTTGGAGCTCCTGGGCCATGCAGACCTTCCCATTAGTGGGGTGGGCAGTACACAGCTGGTCTGAGGCTGGAAAGCCACTGTCATCTTGAAAGTGGAATGGGGCCCTGTGGATGGCCCAGGGTAGTGCTTGGGACCTAATAACAAGTAGACTGTGTATTTGCATAATGATGCAAATGTGTGACCTGACCACAGCAGGAGTGGTATGTCTTTCCCAGCCCCTCATTACCATTATACAAGGTTGGACATCAGCCATGAAGGTTAGAGCAGAGGTCATCTTCCTATGCTTTAACTAAGCCTTGGGAAAGAGAGAGACTCTCTTGGGATTTGTTCCCTGCTTAAGGTAGCCTGAGGTGCCATGCCAGGGTTGTGGGGGCCCCGGGCTCCCAGATGGGGTGGTAAACCCTGTGGTCCGCTCTCCTCCTTGACATGGCTGCAGTTGCCTTCCTCTACGTCTCAGCTGGACACCTGGTGCCATCTGCACTGTGCTGGCTGCGATGGGGTCACAGCAACGAAAGGCGGCAGTTTCTGCACAGCCACACAAGCGCTGGGTGGTACCAGAGGCTCAGAAGGTAAGTGCATGCATTGTGGGTATTCTTTGATCAGCTCTGTCTCAGACTCCTGCACTTTGGCAACTTAATTTTTGAAGGGTTTTTTGGCTTTGCCAGTCTCTCATGATTCCGAAAATAAAGTCTTCAATTTATTGTATCATCTGCCTATTAAATCTGTCTGTAAAGAGGAGTATAATTAGACCATGAACATCTATGGGAACTAATTTTTGTTAAATAATTTAAATTTACACTTTCTAATGCCTTGATCAATCTTCTTCTTACTGTCCCCTACTGTTTGCTTCTCCACCATTCGGGAGGGTGCTAGAAGCTGCATCACTGTGCAGTTAATTTTAAGACTAATTATCATTAAGACACGAAAACAGCATTTTACATTATGTATTTTTTCTGTTCAGCACGTAGCCCAATTAATTTTAGCTTCAGTTATTGTTAGCCACGTCTGCCACCATTATAAAAATGGCACTGAGTATAGCAAAACATAAGCCTACCTTTAGATTAGAGATGTGGGTTTGTTGTTTAGTTATATAGGGATTAAATTGCATGATGCAATGTTGTGCGAATTTGCTCTTATTTTCCAAAGCTAAGGTTAATGCTCAGTGCTGGTGTTTCTAACTAGAAACCACAAACTTTCATTGCTGTGACAAATTAGTCTCAGCTTCTGCCTGGAAGGTTGCAGACGATACTCTGGGGCAAAGTTACCTCTAAATGCTCTTGCTTGCTGAATAATACCGATGTCGCATCTCTTACTAGCTCAATTTCCTTATGGAAAGTAGGAAGAAAGGTAAGTAAGTAGAAAGAGACAGTAGGGAAGAATCTAATCCATATTTTATAAGCAGAGATTTTCCTACAAAAAACCTTGTAAATTATTTAAATTGTTACTGACTTTTCTGAAATTATCAAAATATATTGAAAAGCTGAACTTTTCCTCATGTTCATCTGCGCTGAAATGCCTAAACATCCTCCTTGGTTTTGGTGCCACAGTAGGATGTTACATGGGAGCAGAAACATCCCTGGAGAAGGCAGTGACATCTCTAGGAGCCAGGGATGCGCTTCACCATCTGTACTTTCAGCAGCCCAACTTCCAGCACTGCATGCCAAGTTAAACTCTGGAAAAACTCCACTGGGTTTATTAAAGAGAGAATTAAAAGTAGCACAATAAAGTTACCATGGCCAAACAGATCATGGCACTTACTTGCCAGACCATTCCCTAGTACATATTTAATATTTGTGTTTAAATATAACATGCGCTGCATGTTGCCGTGATGCCAGGCGGTGGAGGCAGCTGGTGTGGGCACAGCAAGGAGCTCTCAGGGGTGATGGGGCAGAGCTGGACCAGCCCCACGAGTGCATGGGGGGGTCACTGGGGCTCTTGTGCCCTGACTCGGGGTGTGCATGCCCTCGCCAGATGGTTTTGTTTGCGTAACCTTTGGGATTGTCGGCTGTCGCCTGGCTTGGTGTGAGGCAGACTTTGGCTTGCTCTGGGTGGTAGGAAAACAGATACGGTGCATTTGCAGGATCAGAGGATGGTGTGTAACAAGGAAAGAAACAAAAAGGTGCCTAGTTTAGCTGAAATATGACACATCACATGAAAATCCACCCAAGTGGGGAGGAAGAGATAGTGAGGTTGTTGCTGATGAAGCCAGGGAGGAGAAGTTGTCTGGGGACATGGGCTAGAGGAGGAGGAGGAGGAGAGGACACTGGAAATGTGAAACAGCTGCTGCATTTAATCTGTGCAATGCTTTATGCTGTTGGTAGGACAGTAAATCAGCTGATGTTGGCCCCAGGAACGTTTGGTAGTGGGTGCCCAAAGTAACGCTGAGACCAGTGCCGAGCAGGCGGTGACCGCTCTGCAGCCACCAAGCTGCCACCGGTGCCGTGGGCTGGGACGGATCCTGCTCTCTGCATGGTGCTTCTGCCATAGGGGTGGGTGGATTTCACCTGCTAGTGCATTGGCATGGCATGCAGCACAGGCAAGAAACAGGGCTGAGGGGGTGTGAGGGTGTGGGCAAAGCAAAGTTTCTGCAGTATAATTTAACTAGGAAAAAATATTAAATATCTATAGATTTGGAACACAATAATGAACCACCACGCCTCAGGAGATAGGCATTATTTTAATTGACTTGATAAAGTAAATCAATTCATAGAGAAAACCTGCTTGGACAGTATAATTACAGATGCTGGATTAGAATTCCAGAGCTTGCATACTCAGGCTGGCAGGCAAACAACAAGAAAAATCATTAGAGGAAAGTGGAAGAGGAAGACATGTTACAGGTATTACTCCACTTTCTAGCTCTTCATTTGTAAACTTCCCTTCAAGTTCAGTGCCTTAATCTTATTAGATGTCATTGTCACTGCTTGTTATGAAACACTCAACTAATTATTTAAATTTGCCTTAAAAAGATATTACTAAACTGAAAATGACCACAAGTAAATGTAGAATCATGCCATTAACATGCTGTGCAGGACTTCCATGATATTCTGTTTTCCATTTGCAAATGTGGTGGCTGTGTAAAATAAGATGTAAAACAGTGCACGTAGTTTTTTTTATTGTATTTTTTATGTGCAGGAACCTGTGAGGGTGCGGGGAGTGCAGAACTGCACAAACAAGTAGTTGGTCTGGGTAGAAATATTTGTTCTTTTTACACTTTTTAATGGCCATAAATGAATGTCTCCATAAATCAGGGTGTTCAGCTTAAAGCTTTGAAGACTCTTACAGAAAGTGCCTTCCAGTATAAGAAAATTTTGATGTAATCAAATCAAAGAAAATATTCCTGAGCAGTTTAAATTACCTTTGCTGTGATAACTTGCATAATTTAACCAACCCACTGCTTAATCTAAAGGAGAAGAAAACCACAGTGGCTCTAGTAGAAAGTCCAAGTTTTTGCTTCAAGTAGCAGTAAAAGCAGCCTGTTTGTCTAGTTTTCACACCCAAAGCTCTTTGTCTCCAAACCTGGGCTGTTCTCCCATCTGCGTCTGGTTCTGCATCTGCACAATTGCCTGACCAAGATGCCGCTTTCCGGGCGCTGGGTGTGCAGCAGGGATCTCCCCGCAGGCTGTGCATCCGTGCTCCGGGCACAGAGGGGCTGGGAGATGCCCCGGTCCCTGAGCCTGGCCGTGGCTATGGGAGGTGCGGGTGGATTTTGTCCATGGAGGGTGAGGACTAAGCCCGCAGGTTTACGCACTGAATCCGTCAGGCTTAAAACAGGAGGTGTCAAGCTCGGCACTGCTTTCCTGAATCACGGCCTGATCCGTGAGCAAATAACATATGTCTAAACCTGCTGTCAACTGCAAGGAGCTAAAGCAGAAACTCAGTGCCAGCTGATGGTAGTTATATTTTTGGCCAGTATATATGACCATGGAACAGAGAAAATAAAGGCTTTGGTTTTATCCATACCTTTTTATTTATTTCTGTAGTCTGTAGTAGGGGACCATTGCTTTAAAATCCTTAGACATTTGGACATATTTTACAAGACAGTACAGTTTCTGAATGTCACACATTGATCACAGTTTCATACTACTACATGCATATAAAGACACTGATTTTTTTTTTTTTTAATAATTTGTTTACGGAAACAACTGGAGAGGTCAATAAACTTCAACAAAGAATGACTAAATCAAAGTTACAAAAAAATTTAAGACTCTAAGTACACTAGTATATGGCTAATGTTACTGTAATCACCCAAAAATGCCAGGGTATTGAAACATTGCTTAAATGGGGAGAAAACACCTGCTGATGCATTGCCCCTTGGGTTGATCCAATATAACCCAACGAAGAGACTGTGCAAGATGTGCAGGATCTGCTGGGCAGAGGCAGGAAGCACTGCCCTTCATTACAGACGTGCTGGACTGGATTCCCTGTTTCTTTCCCCATTGCGCGGGTTGAAAAAGAACTGAAGTGCAAGGCAATGGAGAAACCTGTCATATGTTCTGCCCTTTCTCAAGCTGGATCACAGCTGGTTTCAATTTCCAGATGTAAAAGCAATTTGATACACATGTACTAGCAGAGCCACAGGAAACCTACATTTTTCCAGTTTTTATTTGTTGTTAAATATCACAGTTTTCTTTTAAAGGGAACTCCACCGCTTTCTTATCCTTCAATGGCTCTGGATGCTCACTGCTGCCCTTTGGAGGTTTCACTGGGAAGCCCTGGCTGCAGGCTCATGGGCCACTGTGCAGGTCCAGCAGCTGCCCTGTGCTTTTGGAGAAGGAAGCCCTGAGGCTGTTTGCCGGCGCTGTGAAACGCTGAGCAGCTGCAATGTGCAGCACAGTGACAGACCGCCCGGGCGTCCTTCCATGGGCATGGAGTCGTTGTTAAACAGCACTTGCAACAGTGCCTCATTAAGTGTGTTCTCCCCATTCAGGAACTGCTTCACTGGCTTGATTAGAAAGCAGCATTCTGCTGCAGTAACTTGGGGTATATGTTTTTAATGCTAATCTAGTTGGAAAGTGAGTTTGGTTGGTAGCTGTGGCTGGCCTTGCTGATTGCAGTATCATGGCTTCAAAGTTCAAAGTAATGGAGATGCTGCTCCTTCCCCCCTCCCCCCAGCACACCATTGGGGAATGTTTCAATGCAAAAGAAATTTTCTGCATCCACCACCAAAAAGCCAGAAAGAATGGGGGAAAAAAATTGTTTTCCATCTTTGCCACAAGCCAACAAAACTGATATAAATAAGTAAATCCCAGTGGTCACGTGAGCCAACGTGTGGCAATGGTACTTAGGGGCAACAAAACAAAAGGAAGAAGAGGCATAACAGGCAGAGCTCCTAAATGAAGTACAGAGAGTAGAGAAGAACTAATGAATCCTAAAATGGTCTTAAATGTAGAATACCAATAGAACCAGAGGTTGTTACACAGTCGAAGGTAACCAGTGGCCCATCTGCCGGTAGTGTCCTCCTAGCAGCAGTACGTCCCTGGACCGAGGGCTGAAAGTATTGAATCGTGTGGCTGAGCTTGTGGTCCTGCTGTAGGGACAGTCATCTGTGAGTTTGGGATGCTGCTTGCAGCATCAAGCCCACAAAGAGTGAGCTGACACAGAGGGATGTTCAGTCAAGATAGGGATGATGTGATTATCATCCTCTTGCCTGAAGGATTCCCTCCTTTCCCAGGCTTTCGCTGACCTGGCTCTGCTTCCCACTCCTTCACTCCACTGGTTTCCTTGTAGGTGCTGTGGACAGAAACATCCTTCCCTGAAGTCATACAGAGCTTTTAATTTTCCATTATTTTTTAGAGACATGGGTCCTAATTCTTCTGTGGGCTAAATGGGGCACAGCTCCATTGACCTCAATGGGCTTTTACTTCAAGCAGCAAAGAATTTGCATGTCATGCAAATTTGGCTCCCTGGCTTCCACAAGGCTCGAGTTTGGGTGGGTCTTTGTACTGATCCCAGCCTGATTATTATTTCTTGAAGGTATTGTCACTACAGTCTTGAAAAGACCCCTTTAAAAATGTCAAAGGTTAAGCCTTGTTCCGTCCTACAGAATATCAACAATATTATTTCTAGTTAAAAAGAAAAATGAAACATTCTCTTCTAAGCCTCTAGACTGAAAACTTCTTGTGCGATGAAGCCAGAATCAAGAAACGCAAAATTCTGAGCAGTATTTACAGATATGAACATTTGTGGCACCCTACCATTGGTGTCAAAGGACACTTATTTGTGGCTTAGGTAACACCAGCAACAAAGGAGATACGCACCCTTAATGCAGGCTTCCGGTTTTCCTAAGGTTTCCTTTGTCTGGCCAAGACAAAGTTTCGGTTGCAAGAGCCTAAATCTGATCAGCATGGAGTGTGAAACACATGCTGGGAAATGAACGTCTCTTCTTTGAAGGGCTGGTTGGTATCTGGGTCGTTTCTGTCGCGGTGTGGGAGGGCTACCTGCAAGGGTAAATTGAAGCCTGGTCTAACTAGAATCTTTCTATGGTTTAGTTGACTATGCACAAACTTACTGATATGGAAGATGCCTTTTGAAAGGATTTATGTGGTCACTGATGCTAGATATGGTGGGCTATTGCACTAATGGCTTTCAAAAGAAGAAAAATCCCACCCAGTTTTAACATGCTCGTGTGTAAATGGATCTTGCTGACACATGATCACATGCAAAACAGTGTCTGCTGTTTTTTCAGTTCATTTAGGTGGTATTTGGACTTTCTGAAACACGTGTTTTCCCAAAGTAATTCTGTTTCAGGTTTGCTGGTTAGTGTGGTTGGCCTGTAAGAAAATCACATAAGCAGACAAAAGGAAATGGGACCAAAACTCCATCTTTGGAAAAAAATATGGTCACTGACCAGACTGCTGGGTGGATTCAACAGGGAATGTTCGCACAGAGCTACAGGGCTGATCTGAAGCTCTTTGTCGTGCTAAACTTCAACAGGCCATGAGATAGCTTCAGGATGCACATTTATCTCATGGAATTTTTAGTCAATTTATGTGATGGTACAGCTATAAAGGAGTAAGAAAGATCATTGAGTAAGCACGTGCATAGACGGACTTCACCATAACCAGATCCAAATCCAGTCGCTTTCTGTACGTGTACATTCAGGTTTTTTTATTCCCTCATAATTTTTTTCTCATTTCCTGATTTTGTCTGGGACTGAAAGTAGAAATTCCAAAACCCAGTGGGAAGGGAAAGTCTTGACCCTTCTCTTTCAACCCAGAAAAAACTTCCCCAAAGGTGGGAGCTTTGCCTGAGCATTGTCAGGTCACTGCCTTAAAATAAGAGCCTGAATTTTGACGCTTATCCCAACTCCATCCTAATTATTAAGACAGTCAGGTTCAAATCGTGTCTCTTCTTTATACTCTCAGCTTAATCAGTGTAAATCTGGAAAGACTCCACTGCAGTTCAGGCTATGGCTAACGTCGAAGCCAGTGGCATTCGCTGGCATTTACATTGCCGTATCCAAGGGCAGAGTCCGGCCTGTTTCTGTGTTTCGTGGAAGGAACATCTTTGTCTCCATAGCCAGTCCCTGGTTATTTTTCAGTACCACAAACAGGAAAAATATGAAAACATGACAACATCAGACAAACTCAGTGACCTTTCGTAGACGCACTTGCGGGAGGGATGTTGCAGGTGTTTTTCTTAGAACAAAAGAAAATAATGACAACAAAAATGTTAGGGGATCAACTATGTAAATGAACACCGAGAAAGCATCTAATATATTATTCTGTAATACAAAAAGAATTCTGACTCGATTGCCCTATTATAAATTTGCTAAAAATACAGATATATATTTATATTTTTATATATATATAACTTTTTTTTTTTAAATCTGAACAGAAAAATAGACTACTCTGGAATGCATGAAAGTCACATGACTTTTCCATACATCAGATACTTATAAAGCCAACACAATGGCAAACAGAAGGTACAGAGGTAACTAGAACATCTGTACTTTATTCAAGAGCTATTTAAAGCCATATTCTCCCCAGGTGGGTGATCCTAAAGCAACCTAAGAAGGTAACACTTGTTCAGTCTGATTACCGTAAGCAGAAGTGACTGACCAAACACGAAGAAGTCGGAGCTGATTTGGAGTCACTGGGGAAGCCCACCTCCCCATCTCGCTCCCGACTGAGCTGCACAGGAGGGCATCGGTGCCACACGGTCTCCATCACTCGGCTACTTTATTCAGTGATTCTTCTGTTCGCTTTAAAATGAGGTGTTAAAAACAATGGGAGATCATGGTATGTGGAGCTTACCGACAGAGAGAGAACTTGGCTTTAGAAACCTTGTCTTTGCGATGAGTTTTAAATACCCTTCGTATTTACTATAAACTGTACCAGTCATAATTCTGTCAAGACATAAATATACAATAGGTACAAATATTAACAATACATTACAATTTTACAGAAGAGAATACTGTTTTCCTTAGAAATGTGTATCGTATTAGCTGCAAGGGAAGAAAAGGCTACAGTTTATCACAGCCATAGTTGCCAAAGAAACCGACCGCCTCGGATGCGTTTCTGTGGGACTTGCACAGACAGATATTCCCCGGCACGTGACACACGGTATGTTCAGGAAGAGAATGTGCGTTCCACGGGTTTTCTTTTCCTCTTTTTTTTTTATTTTTTTTTATTTCCTTCTTCTACCTTTATTAACTCTCAAAGCTTTCAGAAATATGTGGATTTCACAGGAGACTCTCTTGTTTTGTTTTGTTTTCCATAAGTGTGCTTAGGTGAAGTTTCTAAGAAAAGGCACTGAGAAATCTACTGCAATATGACTGCTTTTTTCTTCTGTTCAAGGCTAAAACTTGAAGGATCTTTGCCTCCTGGTTAAGAAAACTGCACCCATTCCTTCCACATATATATATATTCTCTATATATATATTTATATATAAGTATTAAAAATGATATTGATGACGTAAGATACAAGCAAGCACAGACATCACACAGACATAGTCCTTTCAGATAGGATGTCTTCTGCAGCAGCAGGTGAAACTGTCAGCTTGCTTGATACAGGATGCACAGTAAATTCGCAGACCTGAATGCCAAATACCAATGATTAAACTGTACGCTTTAGCTTGATGCAAGAGATATTGCATATTTTCCCCGACTCCTATGAGCTTTGGGAAACATGTTTCAAACAAACTATAAAATGAAATTGTCTTTCTAGTGTCTATAGGATTTGGTGAGCCTTATGTTTTCAAAGCACTGCCTTTCCTTTTGTAATGAGTACAGATTTAGTCTACCATAGCTTTATGTTAGAGTAGATTTCCCAGTGCTTACATTATATATGTGTGTATTTTGCACACACACACATATATAGATACATACTTCGTATTCAGACTTTATTTTATTAAAATAAATTAAACATAATTCCTTTTTAACTGGGCACAAAATGAGAGCTACATCTTCATACACAAATAAGAAATGCTCTTCAAGCATATTATATGCTTAATTTGAAATTATTTGCTTTCTATAAGAAATCTATAGGACTTTGGCTATTCAGACTTAAAAGGTAGATTTTTAATAATACTTTTGAATGTGGCTTTCAAAAGTGACTCAATAAAATGCTACTTTAAAGGTAGGACTAAATAGATGATAGAAGGTGTGTGTTGTAAGTGATCACACAAGGCAGACAGAGGGCCTTTGGTTACAAGGAGAGTTGCACCAGTTGATTATCAGTTAAAAATGATAGAATTGTTGATCTATACATTTTTGTCAGTGCCATCTATAAACCAAATACATCAATTTGGATGAGAGTGTGGTAAATACTACACTATATGGCTATATTTAAATACGCTCACTTTCGTGATATGTAAAATATGACTTTTTTTCCACATGAAAGCATCAGCTCTAAAAATATTTAACTTGGAAATCGCTATTACTTGCTTTATCAAAAAATTTTCCCTGATTTTTCTCCTTTTTACATTTGTGCTGATGACAGACATGAATGATCACTGAAACACAGAGATTATGTTAAGACTGTTCTCTTTAAAATTTCTTGTTGCCACTCTACGGCCTCAGAAAGCCACAGAATAAATCAGTATTTAAAGCTTATCTGATGGAAAGTCACTTTACCTTTTTGTGACGACTCAATCTTAACTAGTATCTCAGCAATACATCGGTTCCTCTAAGTACACTTGTATTTACTATGGCCGAATCCTAAAGTCCTTCACCAGGCAAAGAGCCCACTCAGAGGAGTGGTGGTTTTGGCTGAGTGGAGGCAGAGTAAAAGCTAATGAACCTCAGGAACTGGCCCTGCGTAAATACTCTGCAGAGTATCGTTTGCATGCACAGATGCCTTGAACTCATTTTGCGTACCTCCCGTGCCACTCTGCATGGCACGAGGGCTCTTTCGCTGCCGGTGGGCTAATTCGTGAGGTGGTGGCTCAGGTCTTACTCGCACCTTCCCCAGGGTCTTGCCTTGCTGGGACGCAAGGGCAACTTCTGAGCGGGTACCTCGGGCTGTGTCCCACCACCCGGGGATGGGGTCGGCTGAGCAGAGCAGAGTTAACTCCAACGCGTGTACAGTTTTGTGCCAAGGAGAGACCTAACAAAGCTATCACCGTAACCCATAATAGTTCCTAAAACATATATGTGCTTATTGCTTTTGTCCGTACATGCTGCATTCACTATTACGGATTACAGACAGAAGTACTGTACGGCTTGGACGGACAGACATTTACATTCAGGACTAACCAACGGCGCTTTTTTTTACAATAGAAAGGAACAAAACGCAGCGGACTCGAGCAGCTTGGGGTCTTCCTCCCACCTGTGCACCTCTGTTCCCGCATCCCGTGTCTCAACACGACCCCAGACCTGCTGCATGCAGATCGTTACACGCCCCGGCAGGTACTCAGAAATAGGTCAGGAAACACTCATTGACAGAGTTATTTACAATTGAGTTTTACAGTAGAAACAGAGAACAACATAAAAGATTACCTTCACAGTTATCACAGGACAGGTTGTGACTTGCTACAGGCGTGTAACAAATCACGGTCACGACAGGAGGCACAAATTAAAATAGTGCTTGGTTAAAGTGCTTGATTGTTACACTCTGCTATCCTACTCCAGCATCGCAACAACAACAAAAAGTCAACGTAAAGTGCTTTTCCCCCCCGAGATTAAAAACCAAAGACAAATTATTTCCTACACAATTTGACATAACTTTATTGAAACAATAATATTTTAAAAACCTAGGCTGGTGGCTGCTAGTTCTGTTTATTTAAAATGGTCAGATCTTTTTTTTCTTTTTTTTCTTGTTTCATTTAAAAATGACTAGATGTTATTAAAACATCAGGCCTGATTCTCCTGTCTCTTGCAGCTGCTTCGTAATGCAGCTTTGCAGGAGCCTCTCCCGCCCGACCTCCTCGCGAGAGAGAGCACAGCCAGGCCCGGGGCGGGTCGCTAACGAATCCCTCTTTTTGCATATTTATGTAACACTTGCATATCTTTCACGGCGCCTCTGCGGCGCAAAAAGCTTCAGACCGACCAGTTCCTCTCCTATGCCAAGGGCGAGACTTTGGCTGACGCCTCAAGTCGGCACGCGGGTGGGAAGGGGAGGCTGGGGAGCCGTCCCGGTGCCCCTGGCACGTGCCGCAGGGCCAGCGCAGGGTCAGCGCCGCGGCCACACTCGGCCGTCCCCATGGGGCAGGGCAGTGAGCATCTCCTTCCCGCAGAGGGGTAGGGCGAGAGCTGCGCTCTCCTTCCAGCCCTACGCTCCCCAGCACTGGGAAGGGGGTCTGGCTGCGATGCCTCTGGAGATTCCTGCTTCTGCATGGCTCCTTCACACCTTCCCAGCGTGGGCTGTGCGTCCACTGAGGGCCACGTGCTGGCCCCGGGGCAGGTATCGATTTTTAGCAGAGGGTAAGTGCAAGTTTCACTACGTTCCTAGGGGATGTTTGGAATTAGATACAAGTGGTGCAACTCACCCTGCTGATATTTCGAAAGAAAACGTCAGGTCCTACAGGATATTGTATTGTTAAACACCCAGAGAGCATTTTAATAATTGGTTTCTCTAGACCGTTACTTGTTTTAAATGGTTTTCACTTGGATTTTCCAATAATGCAAGTGTTCCCTGTTACCTCTAGACACAAAATCCATCAGAGAAAGCTGTAGATGGGGAACAGCTGCCCTGAAGCAGTGAGCATTGTGGTTTTGATAGCTTTTACCAACCCCAGCAATTTATTCCAGAGTTCAAATCTGGCTGCCTTGGCATCCTTTATGGAACTAATGCAAATCAGATGTTAGTATTTCCAAAAGGAGCTCTAGCGTTCAAGGGGAATGGATGGATATTTGGTCACATTGGCTTCACTGGACAACATGAAAGGAGATCAATGTGTGATCATGATTTGCAATCCTTGTTTTTGACTGATGTGGGCAACGTCTTTAGAGTTGTTTCAGAGAAGGACATTTTCACAAACCCACACCGGACCTCCCCCAGACTTCTAGAAACAGGTGGCTTGTTTCAGCCAAGTTCATGCCATGCAGAAGCTCTTTTTTTTTGTGTTGACTGTAAAGACATTCCTTTAAACTTTCAGTAAGTTCTTTTGGAGCCCATCTCAGATACTTTGATCATGTGTGTTAGCATGTCCTCCGCTGCCTGGTAATACATGGACTTCTGGGGAAATGTGATTTTCTAGTCTGACAGTCTCCTGATTGCCCTGGGTTCTTCCAGTGATACCTTCCATAGAGTAAATGCAGTTTTGCCCTATCAGTTTAGGGGAGGTGGGTAAAGCAGCAGCTTCTAGATGGTTCTTCTCTGTTCTATAAACATTGTCCTTTTGCTTTAGATAGCCACTGTTTGTAACGTTGTACTTGGGACTCACATTTCCGGGTGGACTTGAATCATAAAGCAGCTGACCTTCATCATCAGTGTCAGCATCTATGTATTTGTGTATACCAGCATCATGGAAGTTGAAAGCTATGGCTGTCTGTGTCTCTGGTGACTTTGGGGGTGTTCTCGCACTTGCAGTTGTGTAGATCGAGGTTTCTGGGCTCATGAGAGATCTGTCAGAGAGTAAGGAAGTATCTGTGGCAGCAGCAGCAGCAGCTCCCCGGCTCTTGAGAGGATCTGGATATATTCTCAGTACATTTGATGCTGGTACTAATGTGCTGGTGTCCTCTTGCATGAAGTTGACTTTCAGAGATCTTAGTTTCAAAGGGTTACTGGCCTTTATGGAGCTTTTGGGACTTTCTATGAAAAAAGCAGAACGGTGGCTGCCTTCGGAGCCTGGGTTCATTTCCACTAACCTGGCACCGCTCCCCTCTGGCCTGCTCTGCTCCTGAATCACGTTAATGCCACCTTTGCAGGGAAGGGTAGCGAGGGGGCTGTGGGAAAATCTCCCAGAGTCAGGGAACTCTGCCGCACAACTTATGAAGCTGTCGATGCTGGACATGCTCCTCATGTCAATGATCCCATCAGTGCGAGTCGTCAGCAAGGGCACCATAGGGCCAGGAAGGGTTTCCATTTCTAGCTCTTCCTTTTGCTTTGCAGGTTGACTCGACTCTTTAGTATTAAGGTTTGGCTGGGACTGAGTCTTTGCCATTTTGTTATACATGTCCTCTAGCTGTTGGACATTCAGGTGCTGGGGACTTGAAGATGATCTGGCTTTTTCTGGAGATCCTTGTTCCTTAGTTTCAAAAGATTTGCTAGAGCTAGTTTCAGAAAGCGTTCTCTTGGTCCATTTCCATTTGCTGGGAGATAAATGATTGTCCTGAACTTTATCCTTTTTGGCTATGCTCTCTCCGTTCTTTTCAACAACAATGTCCATGAGTTCTATGCTACGGGCAAATGCATCCTTCATGTTCATGGAGACAATACTGCCATTCCTTTTTGCTCTTTCAAGAGCTTCCCTGCGCTTAATGGCTTTCTCTTGCCTCTTCTGCTCTTTGTAGAACTCAGAGAAGTTATTGACAATAATTGGGATGGGAAGAGCAATCACCAGCACTCCAGCAATGCAGCACAGTCCTCCTACTATTTTACCTAAAAGTGTTTTGGGGTAGATGTCTCCGTAGCCTACTGTTGTCATGGTGATTGTTGCCCACCAGAAAGAAGCTGGAATGCTCTTGAATTTTGTATCATCCTCATCCTTTTCTGCAAAAAACACTAAACTGGAAAAGATCATAATGCCCATGGCCAAAAACAAGATGAGTAATCCAAGCTCATTGTAACTCCTTCTCAGTGTAAACCCCAAGGACTGTAAACCCGTTGAGTGCCGGGCAAGCTTTAGAATCCGGAGTATCCTCATAATCCGAAATATCTGGACCACTCGTCGTACATTTTGGAACTGAAGTACACTTTTGTTGGATTCTGTGAGGAAGATAGTGACATAGTATGGTAAGATAGCTAGCAAATCAATAGCATTCAGTGGGCCTTTGAAAAACTTCCATTTCTTAGGCGAGGATAGGAACCGCAAGAGGTATTCCATTGTAAACCATGCAATGCACACCGCTTCCACGTGGGCAAGTTGGGGATTATCCGTGGTCTGGCCAAATTCATCCACGCCTTGTAGTTCAGGAAGTGTGTTAAGGGACAAGGCAATTGTAGATAGTACAATAAACATGATGGAAATGATTGCCAAAATCTGGAAAGGAAAGAGAAAATAGTGAGTTCATCTCAGCATGTTTTACACTATCTATCACAGCCATTAACACATGGCTGTATTTCCACTTACACATTTCAAGACTAATTTTGCTCATAGAACAGAGAAGTCAGATAACCCATGCATCCTGACGTGATTTTATTTTGGAAGCTGCTTTGGTTATGTTGGATGCATAAAGGAGATAAAGGATCTACTTTAGCTGCTGTACCTTCATCTCTGTGCAGTCAAGGAAAGCGTACTAAGCAGCTAGGATGCCAGGAGGGCTGTGAAGCAGTTCACAGCAGGAGCTTTCAATTAACTACTAATTAGGTGCCCAACAAAGACCATCTGGACAACAGACTCTGAAATCTAAGCAAAAAGGAATGCAATTGTGAATGTAAGATTCAACCACAATGATGTCCCCCATTTAGTACATGGTTATGTTTGTAATTTTAGGTGCCTGTGGCTAATTACAGACACGTGTGTACAATTTTACTACATACAAGTGTACAAGTAATACACTCTTTTTTGAATGACCCATCTCTAACTTGAAACTTGACGGTTGTGAAAGACATGAAAACTTTACTAAGCTTTCTAAAACATTTTGAGCTCTGAGCTACTCTGCACGTGACTGACTGGCCATCCTAGCTCCTCATTGCAACCAGGGGAAAGGGCAAACTCATGCAGGCAAAACAAATTGCACAACACTGAGATAGTCAATGTGGGGCAGCTCCAACCACTGGAGAGCTCATCCATTACCAGAAACCAGCTCTTGGGCTGAAGAGTGCAATGAGAGCAGAAGGGTCTGCAATGAGCAGCCTCTCTAAAAACCTGCATAAATCTGATCAGCTCCTGGACCACCAACTCCATGCAGAACCAGAAAGCTTGAAGTGCTAGATTAGTGTATTTGCAGCTTGCAGCTGGTGTAGGCAGGCTGTCCTCCCATACCTGTTTTATATAGACATTAATGCTATACTTTCCAGTTTCCCTAATTACATTTTCTTTTAAAGTCATTTTAGCGAAGTTTTAGAGCTGACAGACAATTTGAGGAGTGTTTTTTTTCTATTAGTGAATTCTTTCTGTAGTTTGTTAATTGGGTAGGAATATACCCAGTTTCTTAGGTTACTGCCAAAATACAAGAATGATTTCAAAACACATGTATAAGTGATTAATGTTTTATGTATTCATTTTGGTGTAAGCTGGTCCCTTATGCTCACTTTTCTTGTGCTTGATAGAAAAGCGGCATGAAATCAATTTCAATGTATGTGCATGATGACTAGATACACAGTATTAAGCAATGAATTATAAAATGCATAACAAGAGTTCTGCACCATGAATGGCAAATCTGGCACACTCCTTCCTTGCCCATAGAACTGGATTTTAGGTTTCCTTACAGTGACCTTTCTCAGCCAGCCTCACAATACCAGAACTTCCGCAGTTACCACCCCGGGCACTGGAGAAAGAAATTCTTGCAGGATTTCTCTTCAGCCAAGCCCAGCACAGACATCCTAACAGTCAACAAATATCAGGCTTCTGAACACTTATCCCTAAACAGACAGTTACTACAGTGGAACAAGATTTGCTGCTGTAGGAGAAACCTGCAGATCAAATACAGTCGAGAAACACAATGGTCTTCTCAAGAACAGCCTCACCTCTTCTCTAGAGGTGAAAGGCAGAAATGGTCTACAATGGCTGGAAGCTTCACTTTAATTAAATTCATATAGCAAGCTTAAGCTATGGGTTTAGGAGAAAAGCCCATATACCTTAAAAAAAAAAAATCAAAATTTAAGGCAAGATTTTCAATTTTGAAATTTTTATTTCAACAAGTGTTTTAAAATCCACTTGCTGTTAAGAAATTCCCTTCCAAATCAGTGTAACAAAATAATTTACCTTTTAACTCACTAAAATGTACTATAGAGCTTTGATTTGTACATGACACAGCAGACCTAGCAGTTTAATCTGAAGAATGAGATTTGACTAGAAATAAAATTAGCTCAGTTAAACGCTCCGGTTTCGTTGTCTAGATTGGATTAAATGGGAGAAGTGAACGGTGTAAATGGCCTCCTAGACAATGCTCTAGTAACTGGAATTTTAGAATAGCCTCATTTTCAGTTACTAAATTATTACCAGGAAAAATGCTGGGAAGATTTGTTTTCCTGTTTAAACAGGTTGTCTAAAAGAATGTTTGTTCTTAGCTGTGCTGTGCACCCTCACAGTGCTAGCGAACCTTTCACCTCCTCCTCACTACCTTCCTCTTCCGTAAGCTTGGTACTGAAATACAAACAACCCCACAACAACTTGTGCAAATGAGCGTTTGCCTTGTTGAAAGACTTCTCAGGTCAATGAGCCAAAGAAACTGTGTGACAGACTTGGGGGTGCAAACAAGTAGGAAGAACCATGGGATGAAGAGAAGCAGGGAGGGACGCAGGGAAGTGTGCTTGAAATGATGGCTTCAAACTCGAGAATAAAATGTAAAAGTCAAGTGCCTCCTGGTGAACCGGGGAGAAATTAAGATGTTAACTACTTCTGCATGGTTGGTTGTTTCAAAAGATCATCTCTTGAAGACCAGGTAATACCCCCAGGAAGCCTGGAGCCTGATTTGCTTTCCTAGAAGGCTTTTTTAGTGAGTTTGCTGTCATTTCTTTGTTTACAACCCAACATTTCTGAAGGTGTTTGTGATGTTTTCAACGGTTATTTCAAATTTTCTGCTTGGGTTTATCTTTGCCCACTATACACAGAAGAGCTTATTTGTAGACTTAGATGTACCTAGTGTGTTTTATCTCCTTCACTTTCAGTGTAAATATTAACACTCCATCTTTATTCAGTGGATGTCATCCAGCAGCAGTAATTGGTGTCAAACCTTCTGTTTCCTTTGATGTACCTTCTTGCTTTGAAGATCAAGGCAATTCCAGATAAACATAAATTTGAAAACTAGGAGATCTGACGGTAAAATTTGTTTTGGTTTAGCAGATTTAGCCACAGAGCTAAGCAATAAAGAGAGCGAGACATTTATCACTTCTACCGCAAGTTGCAGCGAGATGTCACCTGTGCTCCTAAGACACAGATTTTCCCACTTATTGATCTACCGCAATCATACATCTTTGGGAATATTGTCAGGCTAAGAAAAACTTCTAAATGTGAGTTGACTGTCCTCAGGTATTCAAAACACTTTTCATTTGGAAAGTACAAAAACCTGAGAGATGAAACATCTCCAGCAGAGTTTAGAGGATTCTTCTCCTCCTCTAAAGCATACCTTGTTCCTGGTAGCATCCAACAACCAACAAAAACTACCCAAGGAGCAGCTGTCCACAGAAAGCTGGATCCAGCTGCTGCTGTCACGCATCAGCACTGCATTCAGTGGCACAGGGCTCCGTCCCAATGTATTTACAGTCTGGATTTCAGATTACAGAAATCACAGCCTGTCTGTTTGAAAAGGTTTCCTAGCTTGGCCATACAGCACCTCTAGCTTGGCACCTTTCATATTTTCTGCTGTCAGTAATGAGAGACAGAAGGAAAGACGTTTATACCACCAAGAATGCCTCTAGAGATGCTCTGTGTGGCATGCAGACTTTTAATTTGATTCCTGGCCTTTACTCCTTCTTTTCCTCTTCCAGGCTCACTTCTCTTTAATGAGAAAAGCCAGTGGGACAAATCTGGACTTGAGCAGGAGCGGTCACTTTGCAGTGAATGAGGCTCCAGCCACTTAGGCGAGTGGTCACTGGACAAAAGTGCCCATCGTCCCTGTGCCCAAAACCTTGCTGCCGAGTCGGCTGATAATTGCTGCTTGAAATGGAAGCAAGCGTGGGGAGACAGCCTCCTCCTGTAGCACTGATTTTCATGATTCCTTAAAAAACGTGCAACATGGCCTTGCGCTGGTGAAAACTTTTGGACTGGCAATCAAAGAGCTGAGGTTGAACAGTCTCAAGCACAGAAAGGTCCCCAGAGCATAGGCTTGGGCTTGAAGCAGGAACAGGGATGGGAAAGTTAAGCATGAGGGGCCTGTTAGATTTTGTGAGTGCTGCAGAAATGTTCACATTCCTACTTATGGAGCTAGCTATACCCTTTCCTAGATCTTGCTGCTGGCTTATCTGGCATATGTTGACTTGTTATTGGGCCTGGGGTAGGCACGTTCAGTATCACTGCAGGCACTTCCAGAGCTTCTGACTTGGATGCCCCGTGTCTGCAGTAGGTCCTATAAAACACACAGCTAAAACAATGGAAATGCTTGCAGCCTAAAATTTGGAGGCATAGGAAGAAGATTTGGAGGCATAAAAGGCTGAAATGACCTGCCTGAGGACAGGCTACGTCAATGGCAGAGGCAGGTGAGGGAATCCATGCACTTCTGGTGCCACGTCCATGAGAGCTGTTCTCCACTGTCCTCACATGGGCTCCGCTGGAGCTAGTGACAGCAGCTGGACAGGGCAGGTCTTACTGGGCAGGTATCCACAGCAGAGCATCACAGACACTCCTGAAACTGCTCATAAAGCTGTCAGGGTTTAAGACTCTGTTTTCCCCACACAACTTTCAGACCGTTTCTGCCAACAGATTACATGAGAGAAGCTGTGTAGTTCCCTTGCTCTTTGCTTCTGTATTTACTTTTGCACATCACCTCTAGCAACACACCATAAATTGTGAAATTCCCCATCAGGTACTTCTCTAGGTGACTTGCAGAGGGTATTGGATTGGCTCCTAATCACCGCTTGTAGTGCAGGTCTCAGTACATATGGGCAGGAGTCCAGAAAAAAACTTCACTAAACTGACTGTTTCGCAAAGATTTTTACTGAGTGAATCTCTGGATTACTGCTATGTTTCCTTTGTGAAAGCTAAATAACCCGAGGACAGGCAAAGCAAGGTTTTGAATGAATTTAAAGCGGTTGCCTCAAAGTGATTAGTGTGATTGTACATACATGCTGGTAATTACACATGCAAATGAGACAAGCAAGCTGATTATGTGAGTGAGTGTAGCCAGTTTGTGTGCAACTGCTGCTCCGTGAAGCAGGATGGATGTGCCATGCTCGCAAGCCATTAAACCCCACCTCCTCCAAAATTGGCCCCAAGAACCTCTACCACACACCTTGCAGGAAATGTCCACTTGCACTGGGCCAGATCCTGCTTGCTGGGTGGGAATGGCCCCAGGGATTCATCCTTTGTGCTGGCAAGGTCTGTGCTCATCCATGGGGGAAGAGGGCTCCCACAAAGAAGCCAGTCTGTTCAGAAATTTCCCATCTCTCTCTTGAGCTTGTGGTGGCAGCAGTTTGTGGGCAGCAAAGTTGTGCACGTCACCCCCCAGACAGCACAGAGCAGGGTAAATTTTAGGCAGCAGGGATTAACCCATCTTTTAGGTTTGGTGATATTTGTTGCTTGGTTATCTGTTCTTTGAACTGCTAAAGGCCCTAACTAAGGTCAAGGCATAAGACTGGAGACTTTCAAAGCCATTAAAATTAATAAGAATTGGCTGTCCAAATCCCATAGATGGCTCTAAAATCTCAGTGTAAGCATCTGAGATCTATCTGCTCATGGCAACATGCCCTATACTTTTTCTGTCTTTATACTCAGTAATGAAGCTGATATAGCAAGGAGAAGGGGTGGTGCGTGGGAGAGAGTAGGAGGGTGTTTGAATATAGATTCAATATTCTTGGAAATACGATGAGGAAATTGTTATGTAATCAAGAAGCTCAATAATGGTTTTGTCTAATGCACTTTTTTAGCTCCATCAAGGCCTGCAGAATAAATTTGGCATCAGGACCAAGTTTCATTCATATGCTCCATTTACTAAGGGTTTTTTCCTGCAGCCCCCCTACTTCCCCAAGCAAACCTGGAGTCAGACTGTCCAGCTCCACCCTGCCGTGCTTATGCCAGCCTCTGTCTCTGCAGGCTGTGAGAAACAGAGAGCACCGTGTATTTTGAGTGATATCCCATGTGCTGAACAGTGCAGAAACAGATGGAGAGTTCCTTAATCTCCTCCCCGCTTCGTTCTGCACGGGGATAACGTCTCCTGCTAATGCAGCTATACATGTCTATAGTATTTATTGTCAGTGACTTGCTTTAGGAAACATCTCTTTACTAGAAAATGCCTGTTAATTCATTAACTGAACGAGTTCACAGAACATGGTCACTTCTGATGTCGCAGTTCTGACCATTGGGCTTGGAGGATGTTTATATCTAGAAAATGCTGAGGCCATAACGAAATGTAACGCTTGCTTCTTGGATCATGACAAGAAGCTCAGGCCAAACTTGGGGATAGGGTTGCAAGGGAAATACAGAGAACCTTTAATCTGCTTTTTCATGTGAAAGGATGTTAAGATGCAATGTAAGACCCTGAATCTCCAAAGCCTTAAGTCCCACAGACTCCTGTGGAATTTAAAACCATGCTTCAGAGTTTTCCCTGGTCTGACACTTTACATGCCACTTCTGCATCTTGCCCCAGAGGGGTTCTTGAGACCTGTTTGCCCCAGGAGATCTGTGCTCTGGAGGGTTAGGACCCTGCATGCCCCAGCTCACTCACATCCCTGCAGTGCCCCCAGTGACTGTGTCCTCAGTCTGTGAGAATGCAAGCTCCTATGCTCTTCTGTAAGCATTACTGCATAGTATAAAAAACATAAAAACAAAATCAAGGTAAAACCATTCTTATTTTGCTTTGGAAATATACCAGATCTTAATTTTGACATTGTCTCAACAAGCCCGGATTGAATAATGGTTAATTATTTTATTTAGGTTATAGCTGTAATAATTTTATCTGTTTAGAGAGTAAGGCTATTTGGTTTAAAAAGAGATAGAATACTTCTGCTGATTATATGCCAATGCTTCATTTGCCTACAGGCACCCAGAGAGCTGCAGCTACAACTGCTGCTGACTAAGCTAAAGTGGGCAGAAAAGTAGCCTTCAGGTACAGCTGCCTGTAAATTCCTTAATGCTGTTAAGAACATGTTTAGTTGTCAGAGAGCTATCAAGGCCTATTAAATGATAAATGGTGTCGGTCCCATCTAAGCAAAGCCCAGATACAAATGGTGTGCTGGAGAAGAAAATGATAAATGAAAGAAAACACTGAAAAGGCAAACTTCAAAGGCATACACTGCCTTTGGACATCAGTGCCGTGACAGTGCTCAAGAGAGGGTGAGAGGGGAGCATCTGTCCTATTTCTGCTACTGCTGGCATGGGGAAAAGAAAAAAAGAAAACAAACGCATGGCACATGGAACTTCAAGTATCCCATTTTTCTCCTGGCCTTGCCTTCTGCCCAGGAGGACTGCAACCCCAGCGAGCAGCACTGCTGCTGCCATCCTCAAGCCATGGAAGGACTCTGTGCTCAGGCCCCGCATGTCGGAGGGTGAGTCTGCTCCCAAGGAGGGCTCCAGCCACGCTGGTGCCTGCTCCACCCAGCCCCCCGCCAGCCTGGCCCTGGGGTCTCCCTCGCAAGCGCTCCTACCATCCCCCTTCCCAGCCCTTTTGCCTGACCCGCTATGTCTTCATCACGCTCGCGTGTTCCCACTCTGTACCATGCAAAATGCTGGACTTGGAGCACAGCAGTGGGGAATAGCAGTGTGGTATTGCACAGCCTGGTCTTTCCTTGAAAGGCAACTAAAGGGACAGACCCTAAGGTGAACCCCCCCATCAACGCACAGAACATCCCACCTGCTCGTCAACACTCTGCACCACAGCAAGTCATTAGCTGTTAGCAGGGTCAGGCTCCAGACCACCTACCCAGACAGACCCTTCCCTCCAGCCTGGCACTCCCCTTGCAGGTACATCTCCCGTTCCTGTTATGTGTCTTGCTTTCAAGTAGACAATGGTTTGGCTTCAGAAAAATAAAAAATAAAAAATGCGTGCCTTAACCCTCAGCGCTGGTGAACAGCTGGAACTGCTCTTCAAGATGCTTTTGTGATTTTACCCTGCAGCAGGGAGAGAAAATGCTCGTGATCAACTCCCACTATCCCAAGCAGTCTGCTCAGCCTCAGACGCTATTTACAGAGGATGCTGAGCTTAGAGTGTTGGTGTTTGCTGGAGTAGTTGTGGGAGGGTTTGTTTTAATGGTTAAATTCAATCAGGAATGTGCCAAGATAGCATGAAATCAACCAAATGCAATTAAGCAAAAACTATTAGCTTGATTGCTAAACCAGTCTTCCTCTCATGAATATGCATGAGAATAATTTATATTAATTCTTTTCAAATCTGAGGTGCATTAGTCCTGCATATTATAGTGTGGAAATTTTTGGAAGACTAAACCAGTTCCACTGCTGTTTTCTGACCAAAAGGTGTAATTAGTTTTGCTGCGGGGAGATTTACCTGGTCATTGATCCATACTGGGTTGCCACTTAGCGAGGAAATTAGAACAGAGATCAAGTGATGTCTTGTCTGCAAAAACGGTGACCTGTTTAACATTTTTTCCAGAAATGTGTTAGGAGAAGTGGTAAATCCGGTTACCAGCATCAGCCGCACTAATGGCATTATGAAGAGACAGGGAAGCCTGCAGGAACAGTAAATCCCTATAGATAGAAAGGCAGTGGCAATATCCTCTGCCTGTTTAATATGTCTGATGCCAGCATGGCCCTGTTATCCAAGTGTCTGAGCATTTCAGGAGGCTGCTCCTAAGGGCTGACTTCAGCTTATTCGGACCTCTGCACCCGGGCTCCTTCTGCAGGTCATGGCAGGTTTCTCCAGTGGGTTTCAGAGGAGGTTTTTTTTTCCATTCACTCTCACTACAAGGGCACAAAATCTATGCTGAGGAAGTTTTGCTGCCTCGCAAGCCAGGGGAGATGTACTGCTTCAGGGAGACAAATCCTCCTGTGCCCTGGGTGCAGCCTTTGCCTGGGCTGCACAGAACCAGAGTTGGCCCATACACTTACAGCCTGATGTAAGAGGAGCTTTGGTGGCATATCTTGCACTGATGAGAAAGCCTTGGGCTCACACAAGGCGTTACAGCTGTTAATTGCTTATTCCTTCCAAGTAGCCTGCAAAGAAATTGAATATTAGCAACCCTCTTTTTGCAAAAGAGACATATGAAGGCCACAGGTGGTGGGAAACACCTCTGCAGAATCCCTCCAAGCTCTCAGCACCTTCCTACTTCTTAGTTCTTTATTCTGATAAAACCTCTTGTTATCCTGATCAGCTCCTCTGCTCTCCGTCATCCCCACGCTTATCTTCGTGTTCGGCAGGCAGACCTTGCACCAGACAGAAGGGGTCTGATGCAGGGACACGTCCTCACGTGGGTCCGTTTCTCCCAAGTCTGGGTTCCCAAGGGGTTTTTCTAACTTCCACAAAGCATGGAGCCCTTGGTGAGGGCTTTGGCACAAAGTGAATGAAGTGTTTTAGTCTGAAGCACAGACGGTTCTTCCCTTTGTAAGCACTAAACACTGGATTAGATATCATATATTTAATAAATAAAAACAACTGTATACAAACTGTACAAAAGCAGCTGAAAGCTAATCCTTGGCAATTAATCATTCTGATTAGTATGAGGCCTTAGCAAGTGGTAAGTAGAGACAGTAGATACAGGATCCATTAGACCACAAAAGAAAAGGCAGCTATACATCAGCATTTCAACAAGAGAGTTTGATCTCCGCTCAGTAAGACATTTTTGGTGCGTTCTACCTATAAATACAGAGGATGAAACTGAAGTGTGGACATGTATATTTGGTTCTTTGTTGTTTTTTGTTTTGGGAGGTTTTTTGTTTGTTTTTTTGTTGTTGTTGGTCTTCATTTTTTTTGAAGTCTCTCTCGAGCTCAGAAAAAGCTCAAACTCTTTGAAGTGTCAGCTGGCAATCAGGGAACACTCATCCCCATGCTCACTGGCTTCTGGACATTGGCACAATATTAAGTCTTTCCAAACCACCAGAAATACACACCTACTCCGGATAGCCCTTGTCTTTCTGATAGCTTTGACATCTCTTATGATAACCTCTCCCATGTTACTGCATCCCGCCATGCTCCTGACAGAGGCTGCACGGGCAGGCCAGCAACGAGATGCACAGCCCACAGCGCAGTCCCTGCCTTCTCTCACCCCCTCCTCAGCACAGACCTCTGAGATCACCCTGCTACTGGCACCCTGCCTGGGGGGCCACAAACAGCAGAGATTCACTTATGCTACCGTGGTATCTGGGAGGTACATTTACAACAAGAACTTACTTTTTCTTTACCACACGTTTTGCAATGCTCAGGGGACTGCAGAAACCAGAGCTGAACAGAAAGAAGAAGGAAAAAAAAAAAAAGAGAGGAAAAAAAAGAAGAAAAGGAAAAAAGAAGCCACTGTTCTTTTGGGTAGGGTGCAGAGCTGGTTTTTATACCCTTTCTTGGAGTTTTTCAGTTGTTTGGTTCGTTCAGTGGCTGTTTTACTGATTTTTTTGCCCTTTACCCTAAGGAAAGTCACCTGAAACTCGCTGAAAAATGCTGGTGTGCTGCCTTTTAGTGAATGTTTATTGATGAGAGGGGAGGAGAGGAGGCAAAGTTTCCTGTAAATGGTAGCTGAACGGTGCCAGGTGCTACCTTGTATTTTAATCCATGTGCAGAATAGCAAAGACCAGCATTGGAGATTAAGTGAAATGAAACACTTCACTGGGTCTTAGAGCATTTTTCAGTTGCCTTTTTTTTGTTTGGGGTTTCTATGTTAATATAGGGTGATACCACACTACATACTAGCTGGCAGAAATTAGTCTTGTCACGAATGTACTTCTTTGAAAGGCTGAGCCTCCCTGAGCTCTTAATTTGAGCTGATTTGACTGTCTCATTATCATAGCAGCAGATTTTGGAATAGCAAAGTTGAACCTTACTTGAACTTCTTGGCTACATTAGCACTGTTTTTCTTTCTCCTCCCCACCTCCATCCATGAATAATAATACCCAGTATCACTTTTTTTTATCCTTCGGAGACCTCCTAGTAACTGTTTGCTAAACAAACACACGCGAACATGGCATGTTGGGGGAGAAGCATATTAAAGAGCCTAAGTTTTGTTTGCCAAAGATAGAACTTGTCATTCCAGGGAAACGCAGAGTTTTGATGTCCTGGGAAACTCCGGATTTTCTGTCAGGCACGTGGTCTCTTTATCTCGCACATCGAGCAGACTGTGAGCACAACAGCTTTGCGGTTTGCAAAACACATGCCGCCTGTGGACTGGGGCCAGGTCACTTCTTTTCTGTGTTTCTGTTGCGAAATTTCATTGCAGTTCAGCTGAACAGCCCTCGTCTGTGCCCGCTGCCTTCCTCTCGGAGCACGGCTCTGCTCGACTCCTGCTGCCCTGGTTCCCGAGTCGCTGCAGGGAAGCAGCTCTAGCATGGTTTGGATGTTTCGGTCAAGGCTCTGCTTGGCCAGCAGAAAGTAAACCTGTCCCTCTAAACACCCAGGGGCTGTGACGCGGCTGACTCCTGAGTGCTGATAACTGTAAATGTAACAAATGTAACATGTAGGGGATGTTATCACTTCAGGTGGTCAGAAACAAGTCTTGGTACTTCGTGAATAATTCGGACGGTTGCAAGACAAGGGACTCCTGAATAATCCCTTTAGGCGCCTGGGCCTTGGGAGAACAGGTATGCAAACTACAGAGATAAGGAGGCTGCAGGATAATGTGAAGATCCCTGCCGAGGGACGCCAAACAAACATGTGCGACGGACATTACCATATATTAATGAATTCTTGGAAAAGCCATTACTATGATAAACATTTCTTGGAAATGTAATGAATATGTATGTTAACATAGCATAAATACCTAGTAAC
>Ga0065711_1002452_pt1 | contig 53941 bp, 29 predicted proteins | sample Hoacrofraction12_FD_59098 | JGI IMG/M metagenome (GOLD analysis project Ga0065711, IMG submission 59098) | Hoatzin crop microbial communities from Cojedes, Venezuela - Epithelial fraction 12 v2 (version 2) | ecosystem: Host-associated > Birds > Digestive system > Esophagus > Crop | place...
GTAATCGTATAAGGTGGTTCTGAGCAGATCGTATCATAATACAGAAATCAGAGTGTCACCATTCTCCAAAGAAAGAAAGGAACAGAAAAAAAGGGAGTTTGAGAGTTAGGGCAATAGATCAAGAGCATGGAGTCAAAAATGGGACCCAAGATCCAACAAAGAGTGCTTTTCACCAAGCAAAGTCCTCTACGCATCACCAAAAAGTACTCTTGTGGAATACTACATGGACCATCAAAGACCACAATGTTTAGACGCAGGAGTGAAGGAGCCCCAGTAACCTGACTCATGACCAAGCTCAGCTAGCACAGCACAGGAGATGAAGCTGAGCTGAGCAGGCTCCAGCCAAGCATCCTTCAACAGTGGAGCACAGGGATCCCACAGGTGCAGCTCTCAGCCACCAGCTTCTTCCACCTTCTCCTGCCCCAGAGACTCTGCTGGAAGGTGGACACATTGGTCACGGCAATCACTGCATCCTCCTGCTCTGTGGTCCATCTGTACAGCCCAAAGATGGACTGCAAAGCAGGAGGTTTTTCAGCGAGCCTCTGTGTTGTCACCAACCACATCCTTGCAGTTATATCCTGCTTTGCTACCTTTACTACATGGTAAATATGTTTCTGTAGAAAATACCAACAAAACCACTGTTGTACTCTGTTATGCCTGTGCTATCCGTGATGCTGACAGCTGCCCATGCTTTGTCTGGGCCATGGCAGGGGCACTCTGCCTGACCCGCAACCACGCTCCCAACCCGCCTGACACTGAGTGCGTCACCAGATCTCAAATTCAGTTTCTGAAGAACAATTTTGTTCTTAACACACCGTTTGCCGAAGCTGACAGCTTTGTTGAGGGGAATGAGCACGAGCTGGCGAGTCCTGGACAGTGTCTCTCCGCAGAAAGCCAGAGAGTAGAGAAAAGGCAGCTCCTGAGCAAACCCCCGTGCCCAGTCTGACTCCCAGTCTCACATGATTTTGAAATATTAGATTTAACAGTACTAAAAATAAAACCATGTGATGCAGACTCATGCACTGTAGAGTCTGTCGTTATGCAGTGAAACCACGATAGCTGAGATACTGTAACTATGAGCCAGTCATCTGGAGCTAACAGTTTTATTTGCATTTATGATCCAGTCAGTTAACACTATTTTAACAAAAATTATGCTAGCCTTTTTATTTTTTTCTAAAATTCTGTTATTATTACTGCATAGGCATACGCACAATTTATTACCCATTGATTTCTTAAAACTCTGAAGTAGGGTGGCTTTTTTTCATACCATTTTACTGATTCCAGTCAGCAGGTTCGTGTTATGCTTGTCATTTGAAGGCCAAATATCATCATTTTCCATTAACATTTTGGAATTATTTTCTGGCAATTAAGCAAAAACTAGTTTCTTTTTTTGTGTATATAGCTTTCCTTTCTCAAGAGGGTTTGATTTCAAAAGTCCTTTCAAGTATCTATCTCATACCTTCAAGATCTGCAAACATCATTAATTAGTATTTTGAGGTTTTTTGAACTATCCTAAAATATCATGTCACCTGGAAAGAGGCACGACTCGGAGAATAACCATACACAGCACCAAGATGAATGTGCTCGTAAGACTGCAAGTACAATTGTTGAGGAGGTTGCTGTCAGGTAAAATGGCAGGACTAGATCAACTGACTGATGTCTAGCGAATGTCAGTCAAATACATCTAGGGACAAATATGATTTAATACAACCAAAACGCTAACAGAAATTATGAACTGCTCATTGCCATGTACTCACACGCATATCACATACTCTCATGCATACCCATGAAAACCACACATACTGGAACCGCACCGACAAGATGTGCTTTTGTAGTCAAACAACACAAAACTTCCTTGGTTTAGGTTTGCCTACTTACTTTAACAGTTCAACCGAAGACATCAGGCAAAGACAACAGTTGCTTACATCATGCCTTCCCATCACTCTAAGTGACACGAACCCCAGAACACAAGTGCAGAAAGCGCTCTTGGCTTTAAGGGCATATTTAAGAGATGAACATCTCATACACATAATGCACGTATGACAAAAACAAAAAGCAACTCAACACCTTCTACCCGAATTTGCAATCGCATCAGTTCCTGACCTTATTATACTTCTGGAATCCCGTACCTGCACGCTTCTGTTTAGCCACAGACCTTGGTGACTTCAAGAGGTGCTGGGAACCACCCTTACTGTCCCCCCAAGCTACTCTGTTCAGCCAGTGCCTGAAAACAGGCCGTACCGCTCTGAATTCAGGCATCACCCACACAGAATGCTCTTTAGGATGTTATTGAGAATCGGAACCAATTTCACACCTTTTATACAAATATTATATGAATTGCACCAATAAAGTTTTACCTAACACTTTACGTTAGGAAGGAAGAACAACCAGCAAAAAAAGAGATATCCCTAGTAGCTAAAGATTGTCTTAAACTCTGAAGCGTGAGGCTTAATATCCTCTTCAAAATTTGCCAGCATGGATTACGGCAGCTGTAGGTATTTCTGATACCCATTAAAATAACCTTTTGAAAACCTTGTTAAATTCTTCAGCCTAACAACTTGCTTCTGTAGTGACTTTCAAACTTAATCACAGATCTGAACAAGAATTTCCTTTTATCAGTTTTGGCATTTGCAACCTTCTGATTCCTTTAAGTATCAACTTACTTTAGTGCTTTAAGACAAAGAAAACAAACTACCCCAATCTGCCTCCTCTATTACCATTTACTGGTTTATACAGTTTTAGCATGTCTCTTCTCTGACTCATCTGCTTTCTAAGGTAAACAGTAACAATTTTCTTCAGCCTCTCTCTACAACTGAGATTTCCCCAGTCCTTTTTCAGCTTCATCTCATGTTCCCAGAGCTCCCACTAATTCTCAAATGCTATTTTGAGGTGAGACGAGGGCGTTCTTGATATATCAGCTTTTACTTTTGGTAACATTCTCCATGCTGTTCTTCATTACTTTTCCTATTCTTAATGGTGTGTTTTCAAAATTACTGGGATTTTTTCTTTTACTACTGTATTTTTCAAGTTAGCTGCATACTGAGAAAGAGCTTGCCGTTCTCAGGTCCAGGTTCTTCCTAAATGGAGGTCTCCACGGTGGGGTGTAGGACTGACAGCCTCATAGCTCTCCATGCTCAGGGATCAGACACCATTTAGAGAATTCCCAGTTCTGCCTTTCGGCAGGGCTAAAGGGGCAGGCACAATCCCACACCAGTGCTGCTTCACGCCTGTGAGAATGCAGCAGTCTCCACCAGTTTAAAGTGGGGATTTAGCAATGTACCACTGTTAGAAGGTCTAACTGGTGAACGTGCCTATTGCTTCTGTCTCCAGTACAGCTTTTGAGTCATGCCACTCAACTGACTCTTATCTTAGTAGTACTGAGTTTCTTAATAACCATCTGCAAAGGACAACAAAACTTTCTAAAAGCGTTCATCAGTGAAATCGAATGACGTTCCACCTGCCAAAACACCTTCCTCCCCTTCAGTTGGGCATGACACTGTTTTCTTCTGTGCAATCTTGGCGGCTGCAATCTATGAACTGTGACCTGTCGATGACTTATTATTTCAGCTAATTTATCAACTATCAGTATAAGCTTAGCAGGCTGTAATTCTCCATCTGCTTCCTAGAGCATTCTAACACATTTAGGTCCACATTGTTTTTATGTTATTTCTAACAAGACTGTACATATTTTGTCTGACACCTCAGCCACCTCATACTTGTGCTCTCTCAACAAATCTGGATGCATATCTCCAGTGACAACTGGTACTAATAAATAATCGAACGTCTCTGCAATACTCTGCTTTCCTGAATTGCTCCCTTTGCGCGTGGCAATCCACCCAGCAGGCCCACCAGTTCTCTCACCAACTTCCAGCTTCTCCTTCACCGAAAGCAATCTCTGTTTTTTGGTGCTATTCTTTCAAATGTGTGCTCCACTGCCAGCATTTCAGTCTTTTGGGGCCCACTTTTACCTGTTGTAGGATTATCTTCCAGGCTTACATTCCTTTCAGCGTCCTACAGCCAAGCACCTTCTGAAGACAGTGGGTTTCTTCTCTCCAGGCAAGGTGCACACAAAAGACCATCTGATTACTGGATCCCAGTTGCAGGATCGCAGGGCAGAGGCACTTCCCGGGATCTGCTGTGGACTGGGGAACTGCCAAGCCTCTCCCTTCCCTCCTTCTCTCACTTGCAGGACTACTGAAAAAACGTTTTTGGTGCACGATCTTGTGTAAGGGCTCACTTTTACTGTAACTTTCTCCCTGTTTGTTACATCTCAAAGCACACAACAAGGTGACAAAATAATCTCATTTACAGTTTAACACAAAAAAAGTGAAGTATTTTTCTGTGGTCATCAAGAGGAGAATCACAAATATTAACAGTTCAAAAGACACAAAATGAAAAACTAATATTTTTAAGTTAAATTCATATATTCTGTGTCTGAGAAAGGACTTTGAAACGCTTGTGAAAAGAAACACTATCGACTTTAAACAAGTAAAGCAAGACAATTAATGAGATGATCCCCTATGGAGCTTTGGGTGTCTTATCTTTTCCTACAAGATAAGCAGAGTTAATAGCTCCACAACAGATTTGGGCTGAATCACTGTCTCTTACTCTATGCCCTACTCAGCACGTTAATATAGCGGCTACACGTATGACACTCCAAACATGAAATATGTCCCCTCGTGGCCTCTAGCAGCCACAGATGAAGAACAAGTAGAGTATGTTAAAAGTACATGTAAAAAAAAAAAAAAAAGGCCCCTGTTGTTTGATCCTTTCATTATCGATAAGCATAATAAGGCTTTACATTCAACGTTACCTAGGCTGAACAAGTATTTACTAGGCTACTCTGTAACCAGGCTCAAAATAAATGACATTTGACTTGCTTTAACAATACAGGGCATTGCCTTCCCTTAAAAGCAACCTGACAGTTGTACTATGCAATACTCCGGTTTTCTAAACAACAAGGCCTTGACGCTTCAGGTAATTCTAACCATAGCACTAACAGAACAAACGTAGTTCAGCTGTAAGCGAAACGAGGCGTGTGTGAAATGGTACGAATTGACGCAGGCTTTCAACAAAATGTTAGGACCGTTGAGTAGTGCCAGCACAGTGTTTTGGATCTACACAAGCACTCCCAGGCCAACTGAGTCAGACCTGCCTGCCAAGCGCGCTGCTTTGCAGGAGGTTCAGGAAGAGCTGTACAAATTTTCTTCAGCGGGCAAAGATTCCACCTCAGCTGCTTGTTCCCATGCCTGGTTCCCATCTTACTGCTCCTTCTTTCGCGCCAATGCAATTGTGTGAGTGGCCACACAGTAAATCAGATCACAGAAATAATCTCTAGTAATGACGAAGTGTTCCTGAACTATGGTGTAGGAAAATAAATCTGTTCAATAATTTCTGATACAAAAAGGCTGTCCATGAAACCACATTCATGCCCCTCTGGTACAAATGCAGTGACAGAAACAGGCTGGCAGCACAGTGGAGCACGTTCATCTGACGGCAGTGGTCTCGCACACCCAACACAGCCCAACTACTACATGTGTTTTGTCCGGCTTGTTAAACTCCAGAGCTGCAGAAAGGCTACAGTCCTGCAGAGCTCCAAAACCTGGGTGCCTTCTGGAGGAGCTTTCAGCACGCCTCACCCCCAGTCAAAAGGAAGCCAGTTGCCTATGTCTGACCCACCACATGCAGCACCCAGCACTGGGGAACACAAAACCAGAGACGTCTGCTGGTTTGTTTTTACAGCCCAGTAACCTTGACAACATCTAAACACAGAGGTCATCTCTGGCCAACAAAGCCTATTCAAAGCAGACGGAAGACATTTATGAGTTAAGAAGATGATCTGCTGTTCTCATCATGAGGCTGACACATGCCTCAAGACTCTGTGCTTTGCTTCCTAACTATAATTTGAGAAAATATTCAGATCATGGGGGGAACTGGTGAATTTGGGGGGGATTTTAGCACTTCTATTTTAGGTGCGAAATTATTGGCATCTTGCCTCAAACTGGCATCACAGTCAAAAACAGAATTCATGATTGAAAGGTTTATTTTTCTTTCTTCCCCAGTACTCTTTCCCTCTCCCACACTCACTATAAATAATGCACAACTCTCACGCAAAGTGAATTAAAAAAGGTTGAAGGCCAGAAATACATACTCCACAAGCAGGTCCTAAAAAAACTTTCTTTTCGGGCAGCTAAGTGTTCCAGGCTAACTTATCCACCCACTCAGCATGTACCCAAATCTAGAGGATATGATAATTCATCCACAGTAAAGAGATTTTCTTCCATATTGGTTTTCTGTGAGCTAAATCCATGCTGCTCTGAGACTCTAGCTGTGCATACTCTCACTACTCAACAAGGATCTCATTTGAGACTCATGCCTGCTTATACATCTCCAACATTTGAAGTCCACATAATACTTTCGACCATTTCTGGTGAATCTCAGAGTCCAGAACCTGACTCTTTCGATGTGGGATATAAGTAATTCTCATTTTTTTTTCATAGGGAATTATCACTACCCAGCAAAATGAGAACAGAGCTCCAGAAATAAGGGTATATTGACAAAAAATATATTTTTTAGTCTTAAACAGCTGCTATTTAATGTATAGTCACCATGCTAAGGTGAAAGCAATGCTATTCTGATGAAGACAAAGGAAGATTAAAAGGCTTCCATAGATCACAGGCTAAGAGGTTACTTCATTAACCTCTTGATTTTTTCCTCCTCTTGCTAAAAGAAATCCATAGCAGTTAAACCATCTTTTCTAATCATATTCTCTGTTCCTGAAGCACACACTATCTACGCTTTGGTGTTCACTTTGTATCACCACTGCATAACATTACCCACGATTTACAGCACTGTACGTTGTTCACTAGTCAAGGTATTTCACGACTGATAACGGCAGAGTTAAGGGCAACCCAGTGCTCCTGCAACAGTGCACTGGGGTGTCACTGGAAGCTGTCATTCTAGGACAGAAGTTCTCAACTTGGGAGCCATGAATAGCATTCAGGAATCACAACCACCTTCTCTTTTCTCAAAATAGATGAGAGAAGGTGATTCAAAGAAAATGTCTTTGTAACAAGAGGTCACTGCACAAAGAAGAGTGAGTGGCTTAGGGACTATTTTCAACCTGCAATGCATCGAGGCGAGTATTATGACGATAGATAAATATGAAAAAAACAAGCATAGCAACTTGCCAGGGAAATTTTAAAGACTCCTCAGGATAACTGCAGGCATGTCAGAAGAAATGCAGTCAGACACACAGCCAGGCTTGTAATGAAGAACTGCATCACACAGCACATAGACAACAGCGCTCTCAAAGTAATGCAACACTACATGGAAATGCAACATACAATGTGATTTACTGAATATGTTTCCAATATAACATTTTGTGGAACTTTCTTTTCCCTAAAAAAAAAAAAAAATCAGCATCTGTACCTTTCCCTGAGATTTGAGACAAAGAATGTCAAAATACTTTTATCCAACTCTTGGCTTGTGTTACTTTACAAGGACAGGTTACAGGGAGGACCTAGGACAGAAACAACCAAAGAAAGAGGTTGAAAGGAATACTGCAGCTGAGAAAGATACTAGCCTCTAAAGTCCACAAGCATATGGTTCTTCAAAACCAGCTGAATTGTGCTTGTTCCTGAAAAGAACATCTAAGAGCTTTAATCTGCTCTCGTATTGACTTCCCAGCAGAGTTGGGAGGTTTGGTTGGGACCAAACTTGCAGTAGCTTCTGGGAGCAAAGCAGCAGCGTGGATACCAGGCTGTAGAGCCAGCCTACAGCCTGCTGGCTTCCAGCCAGGCTCACTCTCACCAGCGTCAAACCTCAAGAACATAAACAACAATAAGAAAAAAATCAAGAAAGAAGGAAAGATCTTAATCTAGATGGTGAGCTGGTGTTACAGCAAGAGCTCGAATGAACTCTGCACTTCCCACAGCCAACGGCCTTTCGAGCCTGACTACTTTCACAGACTCCTGTGGATAAGGCATTGCACTAATTTCTACTTCAAAAACTAGAAGTAAATGAGCAATTCTCTTGATCTCTATGCCACATACAATAGCAACTTCTTTAACAGTCAGACATACCAAAAACTTTCTGACCTGAGCATGTTCCTCGACGATAATTTTGACAGAATGACAAAGGTCGGAGATATTCATAACAATCGTACTAAATATAACATCCGAACCACCGAGACGCAATTGTTTCTCAGTGCTAGGTAGGTATAACATTGAAACAGATTCTCATTTGAATTCAGGTCCAAATTAATAGAAACAGATGTACACCGTAAATCAGCATCTGAGCCATCTCCAGAACACCATTGAGGCACTGCCTCTGCTTGAAGAGAGGTGCAAATAGTAAGAAGAGCAAGAATAAACATGAAATAAAAAAGCTACCTCGTTCAAATGAAGGCTGTTGTACCAAGCTCTTAGAACATTCATGTAACAGTATATGAAAATAAACACACTATTCTGCCGTTCCTCCCTTCGTAGCCCCGTCTGTCGCCCTGCCGGGTTCCCGTGGTGCTGCCTGACCCCACAGCCCACGGGATCACAGCACAAGCAGCACTACCACACCAGCCACAGAACGAGTGCTCAGCGCCAGCCTCCACATCACTCACAATTACTTCATAAAGCCAGGTTCTTAAAAATTATTTCATATAAACTGAGTGTCATTAGGGAGGTCTGTATGTCTTTGAAACGGCTCTCTATGAAGTCTGAGACAGTTCGGCTACAGACACAAATGCATCCAGTGTTGGCTGAGCTGTGGGTCTTGATAATAGACAGAAAGCTGTCCCTGTTACTCTGTACCTATCATCACCTGCAGATCCTTTCTTTCTTCTCAATTTCTGTCCTACCACAGTCCCACAATGATCCAAAGAGAAAAAAGAAACAGTCACCAGTCAGATAGAAAGAAACTGTCATTAATAATATGATCAATATCTCTCAGCTCTTGTGTGAACTGTGGCATTCAAAGAGCTCAAAGGCCTCTACAGAGGCTGATTAGAAATCATTATCCCCAAATTATTGATGGGGAAAATAAAGCACATTAAGGTGAATTAACTAGTCCTAGACCATACAGCCTGTGAGTGGCAGACTTGGGATTAAAACTTGTGCATCTGGAGTCCCAAACCAACAGGGTGGTGGGTTCCTACAGTAACTGTACAGGGAGAATAAGGAAGATCTGACACTGCTGAAGAGCAACAGAGAGCAAACACTGACCTTTAAATGGCACCAAGTTGATAATGTGGTGGTAATTCTGCTTTGGTACTTTCAGGCTCTTGTACGTTGTACGTTTTTGGGGTCAAAAGAATCACCTAAATCCTCCCATTTTTGTAACCCTGAGCACTTGATCTTCCTACCTTAATGGCACTTGCATGTCAATCTCCCACATCTCTGTCATAGGAACTAACAGAGCAACCTGTAATGCTAGCAGCCTGCTGTCCGTCTAGGCCCTCACCTCTACCCAGTGCTGGGAGATTTCACTTGTGGGCTTTGCAGGTATTTGCTGACAAGAGACCCATGAATTCAGGGTTTATCATAGCTATGGTAAGCCATGGTGTTTAGTGCTGTTATTTTCTGCCCTTTCACACCATGCTTAAACTTCCTTAGCCCCCTTCCATACAAACTGTCCTTGGCCCCATCCTACTTCTCCACAACCAGATCCTTGTCCAACCTTGTTCTAGCCTCCCTTCCTCCACTTCCCCATGTCGTTCTGTAGAACCATCCCTCAACCACTTCTTTGATTTTCCCCCTTGCCAGTTCCCACTCCCAACCTCCCTGGTGGGGCTTTCCATTTCAGACTCCCCTTCAGCCTTGCCTCATCTCCCAATCTCTTTTCCAAGACAAAATCACTTCTCTCCCCTCACCACAGCTCTTCCTCACAAATAGCTCTTCTGCTTTCCCCTCCCACCCATTCCTGCTTTCAGTTTGTCCACATCACTTTCATCTCACCTGTGCTCCCTGTTTTCCCTGCTCCCACCCTCAGCTCAGCTGTCTCAACACAGCAGCAGCCAAAGCAAAAACAGTCCAACCTCATTCCCATAGCATCAGGCACCACCACGCTGACCCACGCTGTGGGACGGATGCACGTGTAATTGGACCAGCACAAGGAGAGATGGGAATATACTTAATAAGGAAGAAATCTTCGAAAACCTAACTGCTAAAATTTAAAATGCCTCTCAGATTTCAAGGAGTTAGAAATTGTTCAAGTAACAGACTTGGGGAATACAGAGACAGAAATCCCTACTCCACAACAGAGAGACAAGAGAAGTATTCAAAGAAAAAAAATGCTACCATCCTGAGCTAGATAAACAACTTATAAAAATTTCAGCCCAAGTGGTTCCAGCTGACAACTCGCAGGCACTGTAAAACACAGCCTCCGAACGAGAGGTGTCAGACAACCTCAGTAACAGGCAAGGCTTCTACTTAAGAGAGTACCTTGCTGCTTCACTCAGGATTCTAAGCTATAATTCCCCTCCCAGCAAAATCCACTCTGTTAACCCTACCTGGACTTACTCCAAGGAGCAGTAGAGGACATGTCTGCTGTGCCCTCTCCTCTCTGATTCACACGCTGTCTGACAACTTCATGTATGCTTTGCTCCTGAAATACATCCTCTGCACAGAAAGTTCACAAGATGGACTGTCCAAGCTAAACAGAACTGTATCAAAACAGATCCCTCTGTATTATATCCAGTGAAGTTTCCGTACCAGTATTAGTGTCTGGTTTACACACTATTCCTGTACAACCATTTGATTTTAGACATATTAATTTTATAACTATTTAACAGTAAAACCTTCTGAAACTAAAATTACTTAGCTTTGTCTTCTAGATAGGTTAACAACCAGCTCTTGAGAAGAAGAGGAGGAAAAAGAAGAGGCCAGGACCTCTCTTTGCTGGCAAAAAAATGATGGAGAGAAAGTAATGTTTTGAAAAATCAGTATAATGATCCCAATGTAGGTTAAGTATTTGATGCAGTCACATCATCTACTGTATCTGACAAGTTCTTTTTCTAGACTGTGTTCCTGCTGAGCACTACCAAATCAGCGGCTTTGAATCCTGCTCACATTCTTCTCCAGCAGCTCCTCTCTACTAAGCAGCCGATGTAAAAATACCGTATACCAAAATAAATAAGGAAAATTTTGTTCTCCAGTGAGAACTCGGTAACTACATGCATGACAAACACCACTTTCTGAGCAGTCCTAGCCTTCACTTATGGACTGTCACATACACCTAAGTACTCGGTCCTTTTACCCTACATGCTTTATTTTCAGACAAAAGCATTTCAGTTGATGACCACCATTTGAAATGGATAGAAAGCCTTTAGCAAACCATATTTCTGTGAGTGATTACCTACACTAAATCCGCAGCATGACCAGTGTGTGCAAAGTCCACTTGGCCAATTATTTCAGATAATTTGAAAACAGTGAAATCACAGATTTTCAGGAAGATGTATGGTTTAATTATAATTTCTGTTAGTCCAACTGAAATCTCTAATCAGCAAGTGTAGCTTCAGTAACAGAAGCGTATCAGAGACATCTCCTCAACTGGTGAACAATGCCATATTCCTGCTGTAAGTCAGCTAAAAATATACAAGCTTTACAAAAAAAATATTGCTTGGATTTGTACACACATTTGCAAAGATGTTTGCGTTCAGTTAATTTTTTTTCCATCATGAATAATCCATTTAACCAATCAACATCTGAATTACTCTCAGGAACACTTCATTCAATGTAAAATTAAATATAAAAAGAGAGCAAAAGTAATTAAAGGAAGACATTATTAAGCTGTTGATTTATTCTTTGTCTTTTGCTAGCATAAGGATTAAGTAACTTCCAGCATTTGCTGGTTGCAGATCAAAAATGAAAGTTATGCCAAATAATGTAATGGGTTCTCAATTTACCAGTTCAGTGCAAGCAAATTACTTTTAAAAATATTATTTCAGATGGGTCTTTCTGCTGTTAAATTACGTGCTGTGTTTTGCTCTCAGAAACAAAAAGTATGTACGAAGACACACCAATGAAGTTAGTAGAGGGGCTTGGGGCTTATGCCAGTAAATAAAACCAATGCTGGGTTCTTCCTTCCCAAAACTAAGCAAATAACATTATGGGTACTTTTTTGCGAGTTATTCATTAAAGCATTGGCAGTCATTCATTCAACAGAGTACCTGAAAATAAACAAACAAATTCAGCAATCATTCAAGTGAGGAGATGTTTTTTTCCTGATACCAAAAATAGATGCTCAGCAAGACTGGGGTTACCATGGGACAGCCCACAATCAAGTTCACAGAGGGGAAAACTTGCTGACCTGAAGAAGTCCTGCTTGACTTCCAGCATGACTGTTAGAAACACATAATACCTCCCGAGCGAACAGCAAGAGCAGCAGCGGCTTTCCCTCATCAGCACCCACTCCCTCACCACACTGGGTCTGAGCAAAAGAGCAAAGACTCCTTCAGCAAAGATGCATAACTAGGAGGCACGCAGGCGTTTTCTTTCAAGCTAGCAGCAAATGACAAGATAAACATGGGGAGCACAGCAAAACACAACTACATAATACAGTCCTCCAAACATCTAACAAACATCAGGAGATGGGACTCTTCTAAAAGTTGCTACAGATAGTAAATAGGTGTTAAAAGTAAGTCTGCTATTATGAATTTAGCATTCCAGTCAGAATGGCTACTGCAAACACTATTCTATCCTATTTTAAAATTCTGTTTTAAAAACTATTTTTAAATCTCACCATCTTAAATTCAAAGACCTGTCTACACTGCAGTTTCACTGAATGGTCCCATCAAAGGCTAATCTTACCCCTGAAGGATCGCACATGTATGCATGACACTTCACAGTGTATTTATAGCTCATGGTAGCAATACACTTTGTAGTCTTTTTTTTTTTTTTTAATCTCAATTATTGTAATGGTTCATTGCAAAGAAGGAATTATAATTAGCTCTACTTTACAAAAGTTAAAGCAATGGCAAATCAGAAGATTTGTACAAGATTAAAAATTGTAATACGAGAATTGTTCCCTTCAAAGTGCAAAGGGCAAACCTACTGAATTCAATCATGTAGCTATGCAAAGACACCAGGTTTTTCAGGTAGTGTCTCCTACACGGCCCCTGGAAACCAGGTGTGGAGTTCTAACAGTCTTCAGTCCATAAGATAAAACCTGGTATCCCTAATTACAAAAGCTTAGTATATAAGAATGCACCACCCGCTGCTCTAACCATATGTTAATACAGTCAGAAATGACTCATCATTATATCAGAAAAGCTTCAACATCACAGACTGAGAAACAAGCCTGCAACTGCAATCATAGCTTTTCAGTGCCATCACATGAAAAGCAATGGGCTCATATCTATGACTTTTAAAAAAACGAGCAAGGAAGAAAGGGTAAACAGTTTCTCTTAAGAAAAAAAAAGAGTTGTGGACAGTCATCCCAACCCTTTTTCCACCCTGAAGTGGCCTACAGAGAGTCACATCTAGATGCATTCAAGAGCCAGCAACACATACATTAATCTTGGGTTTTGCATCTGTATGAAGCTGCTGAACTGAATGCTCGCAAGGTCCAGAGCATGAAAAGGCTTTAACCTGAGATTTTCGTATTTCCTTACCAGGTGAGAAGCACGGTTTTCTTCTTCAATAAATTAACATTTTAGTAACTGCGTAATCATTTAAGTAACTGTACAAGAAATCATCTACCAAAAAGGCAGACTACTGCCTTACAGGCAATCTAGCCAAAGGGATCATCGTATTTCCAAAAAGTGAGATTACTTCACAGATCAGAAGACATCTAAAACTGAATAACCTATGGATCAGTAATTCTCACACAAGTGTAGGAGTGAGGGAGAAGGAAAAGATTTAACTACAAATGAAACGCAAGCAAACAGCAAAAAATGCTTGGGGTGTAACAGCTTATACTTTCCCTTAACGCTCTTCCTTTGCTACAATCTAAGACCAAATAATTCTTTGTGAAATGGCTCTTCAGCCACAGGGACATCAACTTCCAGCAGCCTGTGAGCTACCCCACATAGGCTAGGAGGAATATCCCGATTTAACCAAACAGGCAGATAATTGTGTGGTTTTCTTTTACATCACTCACATTTTTTGAGCTGTTTTGTATAATGTGAATTTTATAAATAAAAACACATTTGCTTTTACCTTAACCTGACTTGAGGAGAATTTCAATTCAATTTAAAGGAATACCTGGAAAAGGAGGTAGCAGACAGCATCTTCACATGTTTTCCAGGGTATTCCAGGAAGGTGGTTCATAGTGCCAGTACAAACCTCCTTACTGGCAACCATGATTAGGGAAGCCCCATGGCAGTCAAAATACTTGGGGAAACACCTGCATTTCGAACAGGCAACACATTCTTGTATTAACAGTAACAGCACATAAATTCAGAGGAAGAGTGAGTCATTCCTCAGTCCATTACTCACAGACCAAACAGATTAGTCTGGATTTATGATCGAGTTCTTGCTCCAGCTATAAAATGTAACCCTGACATTACAATATAAACTGGTATTAATTTGAGTTTCTACAGTATGTATATTTTCCTCACCTTTGTTCATCTTCTTGGTGTCTGTGACACTTCATCTCCTTTATCAGTGTATGTCTCTCTCACTTCTGTACTCTTGCCTCTCCTCCCTCTGTATTTCATTTCTTGCAATAATTTCAGTCATTTACTTGCTTTTCAGCACCATATGATTAATTATAAAATAATTTCTTTTTGTCACCTGTGCCTATTTGAAAGCTCCAAAGTAACAACTGCACTTGGAGCTGAGGAACAGACCAGAGGGATGGCAGTCCCTCTGCCAGACTTCAGCCGAGCGACCAACCGATGGGGCATGAACCACTTGTCCAGATGCGGACACAGGGTTCTCTGCTCAGCACAGCCCAGGAGCCCCACCTGAGAGCCATAAAACTCTCTGGAATTACCCACTTGCAAACACACTTTCAGGAAGTTTAAAAGAAAAATAAAAACCGCAGTTCTTTTGTTTTCACTAAAATATTTTACTCCATTACTCAGAAATAAGCACCCTTAGGTCCATCCCCATCTCTACAGGTTGCCTGTGGGTGTACTTTTTTATCTTCTCCATACATGACACAGGATACTGTTCATATTGATATCTGGCTTTCCAGGTGAGTAAGCGAAGAACAATAATATCTGAGAGAGAATTAAAGCTCTTGCAGACTAGGAAAGGGATGAACAAAGTGAGATTACATCTAGCTAAGGGGCAGGTTTCGCTCCTTGCAGTTTGTCTCCTTCAGTTTTTAAATGAATTCCTGAACATGAGATCCTGGAAATACCACTTGTAATGCCACTGGAAAAGTAAGTGGGGTTTGAGTAATAATAATAAAAAGCCTTCCTGTACAGGAAATTAGCTTAAAGGCATACAGACAGGTGTAAAGCAGAGGAGTGACAGACAAACACACAAGATAGAATATAACATTTACAGAGCTGTAAAATTACTCAGTTTGAGAGGTTTTTTATTAAGTCATGCAGCCATATTATGGAACTAATTGAACTCTAAAGAATTAAATTATAATAGAAGCCAATTAGAAGAACAAACTCTTCAAGCAGACAATTCAATCAGGTTACCAATATTACAGTTACAAGAGACAAATTTAGACCCTTCCATCTCAAGACGAAAGTACAGTTAATGAGGTGAACAGATGATGACTTTTCACACACTAATTACATAGGCTTGAATTTCACGCATCATCTGACTCCCTCTGTCAAGAAACACTGATGTACCTTCAGTACCTCCTCCAGCTAATGACCATGGGGCAATCCTAAACCCTCCCATGGCAAACCACTGTCTATACTCATTAAGTACAGCACACCCACATCAGCATTTGTATAAACATGTCTAATCCTGTATTATGGGGCGGGTATTGTGCAGACTTTGACAAGTAAAGTATACTTTCAGTTCAGAGCTTCGCCCACGAGGAATCATAATCCACAGGTCTTTGTGCCCCTTCCAGCACATCACAGCTGAAGTTGACTGCAGAGATAGAAACAAGTCTCAGGTTTATGCCCCAAACTGTATCCTCAGTAACGGCGATGGAATTTCAATATATATTATGTTTTAATTATTATTATAATTATAGATTATATTATTATATATTATAATATATATAGATGCATACATTTTTAATATATATAAAAAAAGAATTGTCCTTTCATCTCAATTAAAAATAACATCCAGTCACATGATTCTGCTCAGGAAGGAACACTGGGAAACCTGATAAATATTACATGTTAGTTACTCCGGTGTCCCAGTTCTGATGTTCAGTGCCACAGGGGGTTGACTTATTTTTTCAAACTATTTGGAAGATCTTCAAGGAAGAAGTGAATCACCTCTACATGAACAGGGTGCGGTGAATTCTTTCCATTTCAGAGGGAATTTTTCCATATGATATTGACAAGGTAACCAGTGGGAGAATACAGCACTATTTGTTACCCTTTTTATCCTATTTAGAGGGTCTCAATAAACTGCTGTTTTTAAGTGAAGTCCTGGACACAAGACCATTTGATTTCATCGGGAATAAATGGAATGCTATATATAAATCACTTCATCTGTTTTGCTGAAGAGGTCTGCCTGTGGCTGCCCTGGAAGCAGACACAGTGAATGCCATCAGCAAAATAGATGAAAATATCCCACATGACAGCTTGAGAAGCAGGGCTTCGGAAAAATAATTTAAGGATGACAAGATTATTGCACAGGCCTGTTGCAGCCTTCTCACTCTTTCAAAGGCTTTATGGTGTAAGAAAATATTACTGCACACATTATAAACAAATGACACCTCTTCATATTCAAACATTATAAATGCCTACAGTTCTACATAGTATTACAGTAATCAAAATGAAAACATACTCCTAATCACTAGTAATAAAATTGACCAAAACCCATAGGGATACACAGTTGTATCTGGGTCCCACAGGCAGCCCTTTCCACTAACATTACGAAAACAAAAAGCATGCAGTAAGACAGCAGAACTGACAACTGTCCATCTGATTTCTGTGACTGAATACTACGTTTAATATCTGTAAGGAATATCAAAGGCATCATTACATGAAAATAAACATTACTAATGACGCCAGCTCAGTACTGCACTTAAACCCGAACATAACTGTGTTTACTGTAGTAAGACTGAAGTACGTGCTTAAATGCTTCCACGAACTGCAGACCATAAAACTGAGTTCATGCCTCACCTCCTGTTCACATCTCACCACATTCAATATTTTATACCACATACTGTGCTATTTGGACTCAGAGAAGGTGTGGAGTCACAGTTCTTGGGAATGCTCAAAACCCGACTGGACACAGTCCTGGTGTGCTCCAGCTGATACTGTTTGGGCACAGGGGCTGGACTAGACAACCTCCACAGGTCCCTTTAAATCTTGATTATTCTGTGATTCTGTATCCTTACAGATCTGGTAAACTCAGGACGGAGAGGGTTTATCCCATTCAGATATTGGTGTTAGAGTGGAGAGGTTTTTTTTCAGAAATATAAATGCACACAAAGAAAACCACTATGGCCACTCTGCCCCATTATAAGCACATACATAATTACACACTTCATGTTCATGAACAAAAATACAAAGTGGTTTGATTTTGGCATGGTTAGCATTATTTTCCGTTTTTTTTTTCATTGTTAAAATATCCCACGCATTTTTACACCAGAACTGCCACGCCTTTTATGCCACCATAAAAGATACACCTCTATGTGAGCACCAGACACTGAAAAGATCTAAATGGGAAGATAATTTTTTTTAGCATATAAAATTCTTCATTATTTATTTCTGATAAGCTGCAGTCAAATACAAGCTAGAAAATATTCTAGAGAAAATCCTTCTTTTGTTAATGTTTCAGGCAATTTCTACTTATCGTGAAAGTTTGAAAGAATGGCAATTACACAGTCCTCCAACGCAATCAATAAGCACATGGAGTACAAACAGGACTATGCATCTCTAAAGACATTCTTAAATACACTGGAAGGAGAGGGGCATTAAACATCTTCTGCAATGGGGTACTGCAAAACATATACATGAAAAAAGATAGCGATACTCTGCTCTCTCCCCTCCTATATTATCTTCAAGAGAAAGGTCTGGCTCAGGGCAATAGCTTGCTCAGAAAAAGCCTAGTTACAGAACAGCCTTTGACACGACCGTGTTACCAAACCCCCTAATGCAGATGCATCTGTAGAGTATACCACAGTTTTAACTCGGCACTCTGCAAGACAAGATGGCAAAGCTCACTTCAGGCATACACAACGCGAAGGTGTTAAAGTGACACAAAGGGCACCATTGCACTTTTTCTCCTCTTTCTTCCAATTCCTGATAAGATCGGGAAGCCAACGCGGCAGAAAGTTTCTGACCTCATGCTGCCCTAACCTCTTCTCCTCTCATCATGTACCAGTCAGTCACATAACACCAGAGCATCAACCACCTATACCCACCACGTGTATCATTCAGGGGGTGTTGTCAATGCATGTCCATGCCAATGTCAAGCCTGTAACTTCAGTGGCTGTGCATGGTCCACACTAGCAACATATTCCTACAGCAATGTACTAATATGGTCATATTCTACATTCTAAATGTAATACTATAAAGCCGAAACACCTAAACCTTAACAGAAATCTCTGAAAATACGGATTTTTCAAACCTCTGCTGCATGATGAAATTTTTAACAATATTGTTCCTAATCAGACCCTTAGTTCCCCGAGTCCATTATGTCCCCTTAGATCTGAGTGACACTGCTGAGCCAATCTAACTGTGGGCTACTCCTGAAAGCAATGGTTCCTGCCAACCTTTTCTCCTAGAACTCGCATAACCCCTACTTCATGGGCTAAGCTGGCAGGAAACGATGAGAAATACAAAATCAAAACCTAAACAAAATAAAAAAACAAAACAAAAAAAACCAAAACAAAACCAAAAAAATAACTGCAGAAGCCTGCTTTTCTTGGCAGTAACCTGTCATTAGATTGGCATTGCTGTACTGTAGAGCATATCTTGTCTTATAGTCATGATGTCATCACCACTCTTGCCTACATCTCTTCAATCAGGCCTTGGAATTACATGGCTGAGAATATAAATGCTAAAGGACTATAGAACCATGTATCTACCCCTTATAGTGAACTTTCCTGAAAGCATTTTCTAACCAATTACTTAATCCTGGATGTATGTTTTATTTTGTCATACTTTGTCCCCAAGCTTTTAATTTCAACGTTCACATACACTAGTGAAGGTCCATCACAGGCTAAATTCAGGCACGAAAATCAGTTGGAGGAGATGTGTAATAGCGATGATAATTATGGGCTAAACTACAGTTTATCCATCAAGCTCGTAATAATAAATAATCCATGTCTGACCTCATTAACACAATAATTGAAAGATGTCCCAAAGCCTAGAGTATAGAAGATATGAATGAATGTTTACAATGGTCCTTTCTAACCTCCAATGTCTGTGCACCTGTGTTAACACAGGACTGTCACAGCTCATGTTCCCAGCCCACCGATGCAACCATCTTTGTCACCAGCAAGCCTCTAACACCAGCTGCCCTTCAGAGGTGGCTTCCCCAGTCACGCTGCTGCCTAGAGGTAGCTCTCGGGAACATAAGGTACCAGCTGAAAGGTACTGCTTCTGCTGACACCCTGCCTGTCAGGCTTTCCAGAAGAGTAAAGAAAAACTAATAATAATAAAAAAAACAACCACCTTCCAACTTTGTTAATTAGGCAATGCTAAAACAACTATTTCGCTCGCCTTTCACTTGGCTGAAACAACTGATTGGTACGCAGAAAATTCCAGCCATGGACAATCTGGCACCAGTTCTTCATTTTTAAAACATTTAAGCAGCTGCTAACTTACTCGCTAAACTCCTCTATTGCATTTGGTTTGTACTGCACCTAGGCTGATCATTTTTGTTACTGATAACATCCTTGTCACATCCATCTCCTAGTTCCCCTTTACGATTACTTACTAGCAGCACTGATTTCTACAGTTGCTCTGGAGACATTTTGCTAAAATATCTATGACCATGATCTGCCAACATGTTCTAAGCTGTCCTCAGATAAGCCTAGCTACCCTTTAAGTTGCAGTCTGTGCATGTTCCAACACTTTCAGCAATTTTCTTTAAAAGCTATCCCTCTTTTACCACAGAATGGCTGAGGTGGGAAGATACCTCTGGAGACCACCTAGTCCAACCACATGCTCAGAGCAGGGTCAGCTGAAGCAAGGAGCTCAGGGCTGTGCCCAGCTGGGTTTTGAGTATCTGCAAGGATGGAGACTCCGCAGCCTCCCTGTGCAACATTTTCCAGCGTTTGACCACCCAAGTGACAATGGAAACACAAAATTGTGCCGCAGTATCCAGAGGGATAATTTCATAGTGAGGAGGAACGGTACACACTCTTGGCAGAGCTATTGAACAGCAGTAGGTGGCTATGTTCACTGAAAATGTTACTCCAAGCCTTGATGGACTCCAAATACCCTGCATACGCTGAGTCGCTTTTTATGTGCCATGCATTTTGTCCTGCAAATAGTTCAGCATACTTCAGCTTTAAGACTGAATTCTCGCTGAAGTAAAAGCTGTACATAAAATGTTTCCAGGAGCGAATTATTTTCCTGCGTATCTTTTTCTTGTCAGCATCACTCCTAAATTATTTTTCCTTTCTACAAAAAATCTTTACATACTACAGAAAAGCATAATGCAGAAAAATGTGGATGTACATCCAGCCTTTTTACCCAAGCCATGTTTTGTTGTTATCCTTCCAAAGAGTAGATGTTAACTAGTTTCTATTTTCAGTTCGAAATTTGGAAGGCTGGAAAGAATATAAATATATTTGTTTTTACCTTCGCTGCTGTTCATCGTTATGCTGAGGAATACTGCTGTTTGCCAAGAGGTAAAAGGAAAGATGAAATTAAGTGGGAGATAAGTCACACAAATGGAAGAGACTGGTGAAGTGCACTAGTCAAAAACACAACTATATACATAGTATACCTTCTTCCTCCGAGACATTTTTTTCAGATGAACTTTCCCAATTTTTTTACCGAGTCCTACAACCCAAAAACCACCTTTAATATAAAGCAATCTGCAAAACACGGGGGCTACACAGAAAGCATAATTTCTAGAGCTTGACCACTGCAAATACTGCACAGGAAGTTATAAAAAATTCTATGCATTAAACAGATTAAAAGTGGTGAAAAGCAAAAAAGGTTGACTCCAACTTTAAGCTAATGTATTATAACGCAAGTATTAGGAAACACCAACCCCTTAAAAGTGTTTACCTTATCGTATGCCTAATTACATACTTTTAGTATTCTGTGTCATAAGACAAAATACTATTGTTCAACGCACCCAGAAAATTCTGCAAATAATCTCCCTCTCAAAGTTTCATTTCAGAACATCAGATTCAACTTACAAAATCTACAGAAATTTAGAAAAAAGTCCCCAAACCAAAAGAAAGGAACATCTCCCGGCTGTGGAGAAGGCGCCTTCCTTTGGAGCGGCAGGACAGGCACCAAAGCGTCCCTGCCCAACGCGGCACAATGTGTCTGGAGGCACACTGCTGGACCCCTCAAAGGCAGCTGAGAGCCGTAAAGGGATCAGCTCCCCTCTCTTGTCCTGTACCACTCAAAATGTGTCCTGTGCAAGGCAAAGGATCCAAAGAACAAAACCTATGAAATGTAGTAGCTCTGTGATCAAATAGCTGTAACACGAAGAAGAAAACTTGATGTCAGACTAATACCCTTAATTCTAGCATTAATTCTCAATTTCTTGATTTCGTATCCTTGCTTTCTTTTCAAATAAGCAGTTTAGCTTTCCTTCATTTTTGTTTCAACATTTTTTTCTTGCTACAAAAAAAATGAGAGCTGTTCTTTCATGACACAATGGGTACTCAGGACAGCAGAGAAACCATGGGAAATTAAAAACCTTGAGCCTACCTAATTTTAGGTATGGACAGAATGCAAAGTAAAGACCACACAACCAGGTGTGTAGACATACTTAGCTACATTTCTGTGCCATGAAATTTCAAAATTGCAAATTCCACTGTAGACTGAAAGCGCATGGCATTGGAACTCCAGTCGATAGAGCCCACACTTAAGATAACCAAATACAGCAGCATATCTCCTACAAGATTCAAATATGCAAATAACTATTTGCAGGTTTGGCTGAAATCTTAGCCTCTAAGGCAGAGTATATTTTTCCCCTGCTCTCTTTCCCTCAGTTTTCTGCAGGAAAAAAAACCTGTATCCAAGTCATGAAAAAAAAAATCCTTCCACCAAAATATTTCCATTCATTTAGGTAATGTTTATTCACAGGTAATCAGAAATGTTTAGCAGCAAAAATGCAGGCATTTACCACTTATTTTTCTAGGCACTGAAATCTTCTAGCAAATGCAAGTCTTTATATGATCAAAGTCACATAGGACTGTCAGCCTCAGTAACGGCAGATGCAGCTCTGCTCTCCCACGGCAGTCAGCTTGGCTTTTTCAAAAGTAGATTTTTTTCAGATAATCCCCAACATGCACATCATGATTTAGCCACACAGCATTAACCTGTGTGTATCCATCTGGATCAATTCCAAGAATGTTTTTCATCCCCTACTCTTTCATATTAACAGATCTTAAGGATCAAATTCAGGAAAAAAGATAGCACATTTGCATACAAATGAGCAGTATGATAATCCAGTAGCTTCATTCTCTGCCTCCTCTGGATGATTCGGATGCTATTTTTATTTCTGCAGCAGATTATCTCTGTCTTTCAAAGAAGCAGATATATTCAAGGTCTTCCCAGGTGCTTGCCTAACAGATTCTATTCACCGGACAATCGATATTTTAGCTCAGCTGGAGATTGTGTCTTTAAAAGTAAGAAACGAGGCTGGTAATGAAGTGAGACAAAAATCTTAATTGCAAATTTGTGAATTGTAGATTCTAAGCAAGGGCTAATAATCATAAAATGAAACATTTGCTAGCATGTTTTGTCTCAGCAGGCGCTAACCATAGTATTTCAAGATTTCTCTATAACAACACAATTACAGGGTGCAGGGAGAGTATCTATGTCTCTATCTATCTACAAGTACAAATTTCAAGTTCTGATCTTCCTGGTACTGCAGAAATACCAACTATCATTTTTATATATTGTCAGGCTTTCCAAATAAACCAAAGATTCAAACACAGTTACTGAATAATACCGTATATACCAAAATCAGTAGTGCAATACTTGCACAAATTGCAGAACTCAGAGGTAAGCCTAGATATAAATGAAATTTTAAAAAGGTTACTAAAATGCTGAAAATCCTGCTTTAAATCATTCCTGTGTCCCAAGGGTTCTTAGTGCAAGACTCTCACATACTGTAAAAGCTCCCTGAAACATCATGCATAATTCAAAAATTTTGCCTATTTATCTGTTTAAGCATTAATGGCCATGTCATCTTCCCCCACCCTTCCTAAATTAGCAGGGACTGATGACTTTTGCTTTCTAGCAGAAAATTCCACTAAGAACCGTACTGTAAAGGGACGGCCACATCCCAGTGCCCCTGAAGGACCAGTGATGCAACCTGACCTTAGGAAGCGGATGGCCCCTTTCTTTCAGAACAACCACCACTCTCCACAAGGGAAAAAATATGCCACATGGCAAGGCTTTGCTCATCAAACTTTAAGGCTTTCTTTTTTGTTCTCTGGTTATAAACTAGAGGGAAAAAACTGAATGAAAACAACAGTTCTATGTTTTTTAATTTACCAGCCTGATCTGAACTGGACACTGAATTATTATTCACAGTCACAACTTTCTGATCCCTAAAGAGCATCACAGAAGACTAGTACCTCGTGCATTTTAACTATGTATTTCTGAGCTTAGAAGAAAGCCAAACACATGAAATTTAACATCAACTCCGGAATTTTTAGTGTTTGGGGGTTTCTCTCTTTAATGTCAGGCTGTATTGTTCCCAATCTTGACAACAATTTTGTAAATTCACCTAAATGAATTGCATACATTCTGAACATGAATTCCATCTTCATGAGGGCTTACACTGGGAATACACATTTGAAAAATTAACTCCCTCATAAATTAAACTTTCATTCTGGGGATTTCATATGATAATAATTTCCTGATTAAAGCCTTCAGCAGTCTGCTGGGTCTTATGCTAAGTACCAACCTCAAGAGCTTTCTTACTTGTCTTAAGGTAAGGATTAATAGGGAATAGAGCTTATTATTTCTGCCATTACTTACGCTAGTGCTCTGAGGCTTCAGCTAAGACTGGGACCCCACAGTGCTAGATTTTGTGCAAATATGCTGTAATAAACAGTCCCAGAAGTTTAAAATGTACATATAAACAAAAGGATGCTAAAAGGGAATTAATATTACCCACATTTTACAAAGGGAAAACCAAAACAGAAAAAGATTAACTGGCCAAAACAGTCACTTACAGAAGACTAACCAGTTGGAGCTGGCACTGAATCACCATCTATTGCTTACTGAAAGACTGTCCTCCTCCTCCATGAGCTTTTATAGATAACACTGAGCAACACCAGAGGTCATGAGAGCTTGTGGTCACCCACTACATGGGGAGAAGCTTTCCTGGCCATAAAGGAGCAAACTTGCAAAGTGACTCAAAAAACCCAAACCTTTTATCAACACACAAACCCACCTGCAAATGGGAAGAGTGGAAACAATTCAATGCAAGGAAATGACTGAGAAAATGTCTCATCTAACCACGAAAAGGAAGATTAAGATCAAGAGCAGAGAAAGCAAAGCCTCTCCATTCCCTCTATAAGCCAAATCTGCTCAGCTGAGCACAACAAAGATGCAGCTCAGATGAGGGCATCTAAATCAACAGGAGTTTACTCTGAACCTTATATTTACCACAGCCATCAACTAACCAATACATAACATGCTTATTTTTTTTGTTTTAGCAGAACTCCGCAACTGCTCAGCCAGCTATTTTGCTGCCACATCTCAGAAACAATGCCTTAAGACAGCCCTAATGGATGGGAGCCTGATCTATCCTATGCTTACCTGGGCTTAAATTAAAAATCTTACTATCTCCCTTGGCAATTTAGTTATTGGCTAACTGCTCTTGCATTTTTAATCCATGCACCCTTAAAGTTCATTTTTCTAGGCTGCAGCAACACAGGTTCATTATTTCATCATTAGCCTGTACTGACATTTTTTTCACTTCAGTTTCTCTAAATGTAATAGAGTAGAAAACTCCATTATTTTCTTCTTTTCCAGAACCTTTCAGTTTGATATGTGAAGCGGGCATAGTTCTTCATAGCTGCAAATCTCCTGACACATACTTCTGTGCTTACGTGCTACAACCCTACTGAACAGCTTTTAAGCCTTGTTAACGAGCGCCTTACTGCATGCCAATCAGGGATTTAAACATTAATTTTTAAACAATTTGCCAGGAATCCTACAATATCACAGGCAACTGGTAGTGACTTCAGCACTTAACGTGGGTTAGTACTTCTCCTGTCTAGACTTATTGAGGTCTTTTTACTTTTGAGCACCAACTATTATCACAAGTGATAACTCCAAGCTGGTTTTGGATCCTCCCAGAATAAATGCAGGCAGACCAGGTACACTGTAGTATGAAAGGGAAGAAAACCCACTATGTGGCTGGGTAATTAAAGACTTGTTCCTGACGCCTGTGCATAAAGTAAAGAACTTGTCTCACTCAGCCAAATTTAATTCAGGAATTGTGTGACATTCATGCACTCAATATTTCATCTGCCACAGTGTTCTTTCACAAATTTTAAAATATATTGTACCCACTCATTTCAACACTACAACAGGTGCAACATGCCAAGCAACAGCCAAGTACAATTCCATTTTAGATAAAATGAAAGCATTTAATGAGTGAGAAGACGGCTTACCAGCACAGATGCTTTCAACTTCAATACACCAATCCATTCGGGCATTGGACTCTCCTCTCAGAATAAAAGGTATCAAGACAGGAAAAAGAAGCTCATTCCAGAGCTGCTTCTTCAGTAGTAATAAAATTAGCGACAATTGCCATCTGTCATTAATATGCTGTGTGCAATGAAGTATCATGTAACAATATAGCAATATTTCTTTTATTACTCGCTCATCTTCCTGAAGAAAAAAACCTAGAAGACAAATACTACACAGACTAATTTTTAAGGATATGCATCTTTTTATAAATACATTATTTCTTTTAAAGCTAAACCCATGACTGATTCTATTTCATCAGAAGAGATTTTCATCATTTTCAGTGGGCTCGAGATTTGACCCAAAAATCTGTGGTTCAACCTCAAAGCTCCTGGAAAGGTGACAAACTTTGTGTGCTTCTGAAGCCAATTCTTGTGCCTTGCTTGGGCACTGTATGTCAAGAAAGGTAGGAAAAATAATGCAGTTCTTTCTCTTATCCATGGCAACTGTCACAGCACAGACTGTGCAGAACTGGCCAGTTTAGCATGGCCCAAAAGGAGACGTGGACAGTTAACTTGACGTATAGAAGTATTAAGCAGCCTTCAATCCAAGCGGCTTCACTGACCTTGCTCCAGTTTTTCAGAGAGCAAAATCTGGCTCTCTTTCTCAGAGTCTGCCTGACCAGGACTGCAGGAGCTGGGACTGCTGTAGAGCCGCACTCTCAGCCCAGTGACCACTCTTCTGCCTGAATACGAACCACTGGTGACGGGCTCTGAAGTAAGTCCCCTCCTAATGCTAGAGTAAGAAACTAAAAAGGACCACGACCGATCCATAAAAGACAGCAATTGCACAGAAATGCTGTCAAGTTAACGCTCCAAATCTAATAACTTATTTTACACTATTAAAATGCATAGTAGTGCTATTCCCCTACAGGCAGAATACAAATCAAGTTTAAGTAGCATGAGCAAAAACTAAATAGATTTTCACTGAGCTCCTCACAAATGAATTAATTGCTTAGATTTAATTATTTATTTTATTCCTTTAGAAAGTGCCCTAAAACCTAAAAATACTGTAGGTGACAGTCTCTGTACCTGTTCCGAGCTCTAAAAAATAGGAAATGTACAAAACAAACCAACCAACCAATTCACCCAAGCGTATACTTCCAAGAACAGCTGTTATGCAGACAAGTGCTTTCTTTTTCATAATCCAACCTGAATGCATTCAATTTCTAGGAATTTAGGATAATCTAAGTGGTTTTCACGCTGTATGTTTAAAAGGTATAACTCTGCTGCACTGCGCTTGTGTTTTCATCTCTCCACAGTCCATACAAAAGCTGAAAAATTACAGCCTGTGTTGAGACGTCTTCTCATGTAAAGGACTGATTTAGGGCGCTTTTGGTAGCAATCCAGCAATCGCATTACACACTACTTCAATTTCCCTTTCCCCAAAGGAAAACACTGAAATAATTGATTTTGTGAAATTTCTGTGGCCTTTCATTAGAACAATGACAGACACCTAAAAAGACTTCTGACTGTATGAGAAAGACAATACCGGGAGAGGAGCATCTGGTTATCTCAGCACACAGCTACGAGCAGACCGCCTTCAGGTCCCATTAACTCCTACCAATTAATCTGTCTCAAGTAGCCCTCGGCATTTGTCTTGACAGCTATATGTGAGAGGGTTAGTATTTCAGCAGTACTTTGAAGCAATTTACAGGTTATAGATAATGTTGCCACTAGATATTTACTTAGAGGTAAGAAAAAATACTGCAAAGGCTTAATTCTCATTTTTTCAACGAAACAGAAACTTGCAACATCTGAGACAAAAGGAATGTACTTTTTTCAACTGCAAGAGAAGATTTTTACCTGATACAAGTTGTGTGGCCAATTTTTTAAGTCACTGAATTCTGCACTGAGCTTGGTATTACAGTTTGTGACCCACTGGTGGCCAGACCAGATGACACGCTGCCCCCCTGTTTCCTTGGGCTCTTCCAGATTTGAAGAGTTTCATTCATCTAAATCACAATGTAGACACTGGCATGAGGATTAAAAGAACTTATCATTGTTCACACGGGCATGCAAATAGCTGGAAATAAATACTAGTACCAAATTAATTTTGCTTTGATCCAAATGAAATAATCTGCAGAGTATATCTACATTCTTTCTCTAGGAGATCACACAAATCCCTTGACTACTGGAGCTTTAAATCTTTCATTTTTATTTTAAAGTAAGATTGTTCAAATAATTTCTCTAATGTTTGCAAAAAAAATGGAGTTGCTGATCTGTTTGTTTCCTACTGGACTCCTAGAAGAGAATGCTCAAAAGCACAGCTCTACAAATTGTGACAGAACAATTGAATAACACTGACCATCACAGATCTTCCAAGAAAATTAAAATCACCTAATGTCAAAATAAGCCTATTAACCACCAAACAGCTTGGTCTCCTAACTAGGAGTTATTGCAACTTCAAGACATCAACCACAAAAAACCAAACAAATAAAAAAAAAACAAATTAGCTTTTGAAACAATGGAGCAGAGGCTTCCAAAGCCATGGAAAATGTGACTATTGAAACAAAACTCAGATGAAAAATGAGCTACTTTTCTCCAGTGAACTAAAGAAAGTAAAGCATTATAAATAGGTCATAACAAAAATAGATTCTGCCTATAAAAAGAAACATCTACTCCTAGCCTTGAGCAGATCTATTTATTCACTACTGGAAATTCCTGGAAGACACCTGCTGAAAAGAAAGGCCTTTCCCTGCTCTGGTGTCAACACAACTTCTCAACACCATCAAACAGGAGGAGGGACAAAGAGAAATGGGGTCTTGCTGGATATTTTCTTTCTCATTATTATTATAGTGAGACCTTCTGCTTTCATCTCCTTTCTTCCTCCACTCTGTGTTCTTCCATCTCATTTGTTTCACCATACTCGAATACCGCTGGAATCGCAGGGCAGCCAGAGTCAGCATCCTGTATGCTGCCCCGTCAAGCCACCGTGATTCACTACATGGTGCTTGGCACCAGACTTCCAAAGCGAACTTCCTGCTGTGAATAGCTTCTGCTAATGGACATTATTACTATCACCATTTTTTTTTTCCAAGTAAACATATTTTAGATTCCCCAGAAACATTTCTCTTTCCACTGGCTGAAGCAATTGAATCCCAACTGACTAGTCTCACTTGCAGATAACTTTTTGAATCTTTTCCATTTACGAACCAGTACAGAATCCATAATTAGATGGTTTCACTTTTAAAAACTGTAGCTAGGATCTTTTCCCATAAATGGTGAAATCCAAATAGGCCAACTAAATAGTAAGCAAGTCCTTGCTTAATCCAATGGAAAGCTAAATTTTCCTCCCTCAATTTGTTTAAATATTAAGAGGAATTTCAGCTTCCACAGTATTTTCTTTCTTTCAAAAAGAACTACAAAGGTAAAAATGTGGTTTCTCAGACAGCAAAAGCTATCTCCTTTTCACAAGTTGAAACATTATTTCCTGTTAAAGTATTATTTCAAGTTGCTCCATAGATATCAAATTTGTCTTGTAGCATACAGCAAGACAGTCAGCTGAACTGCAGATGGATTTGCATCTATCAGTTACAGTGATATGGGGAGTTAGTGTAAGAAGCAAAATCCAGTATCTTGAAAAACAATAACATCTGTATCAAAGCAAAGATGCAGTCTAAATTTTATTAAGCTTCACAGTCACAAAAGACTCAAGTGTTATGTAAATCTCTCATACAGAGAATGAGATACAATATACGTGACTACTGCCGCGTCACATATTGGAGAAATAAGACAGCACTTCATATTAGGCATGCTTTTTTTAAAAAAAAGTAATAAAAAGATACCTATAGCAATTCAGAAAAAAGTAAAGAAATATTAACATTTAGATTTAGACACTGGGAAACAATTTGAAGGCTTGAGCACTCTCAGAAAAAGGAAAAAATAGAAAAATGAAGCCATCGGTTAAAGCAACCAGCATCACAAAGAGTCATTAAGTGATCTTGAGAAAAATGATGAAAAATTTAGCTTTATTCTCAGCTAAGCCATCTATCCAAAGTAACACAAGCTGCAGAAGAAAAAGGGAAATCGCAAGGAGACTGGAACTGGAGCAAAGTCATGCAAGTAAATAAATCAAGACTAGTGGTCCAAAGAGATATTTATGTAGCATTTTTCACATTCAAAACACTGTGAAAAAATGAACCGAACTTTAAAAATACTGTATCGTAAAAAAAATATGTAATTCAGCTCAAGCTACATTGACAATTACAAATGCAAGTCATAGAATGATGTTCAAAGAAGTAGACATGAAGCTGCCTTCCACTGGAAGCTACTTCTCTCCTTTTCAAGCTAAACCTCACAGAAAATGCAGTAAGGTCAGCCAGTTAGCTTATATCTGTCTTGGATCATACAGCCTATTCTGTCTCTTCGAAAGCAGGCTTTTCCTCTACAGCCCTCTCTGAAGTGCTTTACCTTGCCTACCTTTGCATGCCTACAGTGATTCTGTCCCTCAGTAAGCCTGCAATCAATTTTTTTTCATATCCCTTATCAAAAAGTAAATACCAATCTCCCCAGCCTGCAGCTCAGACTGAAGGATTGTTTTTAAAATAGTATTTCTTCCAAAAATGAGTCATCTTAAAATGTCAGTGCTTTACATTTTAGTATCAATGCCATTTAGGTCAAACATTGACGCCGATGGATTTACACATGAAGCCCTACTAAATAATCCAATTCCGATGGCAATTAATCTCTCTTTAATCTTCCACTTCTATTTTAAAAAAAATAATTTCTTCACAAAAGTCTGTAGATCTCACCAAGAATACCAAGCATCCTAGTGAGTCATAAACAGCAAATACCCACTCAGCACTGCTAACAAGACCCCACACCAAGGTTGTTTCTGAATATTATCCTTCATAACAAGATAGATTTAATCAACAGTGCAATGAAAAACCTCTATTTTACAGCTAGCAGAGATAGAGCCCCAGATTCACACTGTGGTCTGAAAATTTGCTTCTGTCCTCTGTTTTCACTGGAACATAAAAGTTTTAAACATTTATTTGGTTGGAAAGCTCGTTCTAATATCTGAAGGTGAAATTTTCTTTTTACAAGTGTTGAGTATGTTGGCTGAGCTGCTTATATTATGCAAATAGCAATAAAATGTTCCTTTTTATAATTCAAAGATGTTTTTTGCAGAATCACAGATTGGTTGCGGTTGGAAGGGACCTCTGGAGGTCATCTAGTCCAAGCTCCTGCTCAAGCAAGGCCACCTACAGCCGGTCGCCCAGGACCATGCCCACAAGGCTTTTGAGTATTTCTAAGCAAGCAAACTTCACAACCTCTCTGGGCAACCTGTGCCAGTGCCCAGTCACCCTCACAGTGAAAAAGCCTTTCCTGATGTTCAGAGGGAACCTACTGTGTTTCAGCTTGTGCCCACTGCCTCTGGTCCTGGCACTGGGCACCATTCAGCTCTCTACCCAGAAAAAAACCCAAAAATCAGACTCTGCAAGATCTTAAGGGATAACAACAACTAGTGCCTTTGACATTTTAAAGAAAATTTAAGTAACAATTATGGCTGCAAGAACCTCATTTATGTTAAGGTCTGCATTCCCTTGCTAAACTTCTCTTTTTGCATTTCCCCATACAATGACTCATTTATCAATTTTAGCCCTTTAACTACTATTGTGTACTAGCTTTTTTCCTGTTCTTTCCAAATCTTTGTCTTATGGGTATTTTATTTCTTATATGTTTGCTCTAGTTGGTAGGTGCCTGTGCCCTTCATCTACTCTTTGCATTTTAATATCTTCTCAAGGGAACATGCTCACTAAATCGCATCATTTGCATATACTTATTTTACTCCATTCAACCATATCAATATTAGACACTTCATGTCTTTGCCACTAAACCTTTAAAAAAAGTGTTCACCATTTTGAAGGCAGACATATATTACTGAATGAAGTGATCTGCTACCTGAAATCAGAGTAAAGTAGCCTTGTCAGGAAACCCAAGTGTGTTATTGTTCTTATGCCACTGTGTGCAGCATGATCAAAGCCAGGAAGGTGGACACCTCTAAATAAGACCCACAAGTCTTCCCCTCAATGCATGAGATCTTTCTGAGAAAGGCAGTCACAGAAACTAGTTGCCAGAAAACAGATCAATGCTTCAGTATGGCAGTATTACTATGGAGCAAGCCTAGCAAAATAATACATACCTATTACCTGGTCAAGAGAGACGAATCCAGTACACTGCCTACATAAACACATTTTTAAATGCTCGCATTTTAAACCAAACAAAGATTATCTTATTCTCATGACAAAAGTCTCATTATCTTACTTCCCATGACAATAAGATATGGATAACTGATTATGTGACAACTTTAAATACATAAAGGCTATAGATGCCAGAAAGAAGAACCTCCCCACATTTCAAACACACTTATTTCCATTAACTTGTTAGGTAAGCAGCTGCTCTGAATTGCCAACCCAGTAACAAAAAATCCTCCACCTTCTAGCCAACAGGTACGTAACTTTTGTTTAGCTTCAAGGCTTGATGCAGTTTAAAAAGATTTCTCCAAGGTGCGAAGGACAGGCTTCCTGCGCACAGGCACAACCCTCTTCACCCCAAAATCCAGCCAGAACTCAGGTCCCAGGGAGGGCTTATTCTGGAGGAACGAGCAGGAGTCACAGCCTGCACCCTGCTTGCTGTGTGCTCTTCTTCCCTAACTCCCCTACAAGGAAAAGTAGCCTCTGCTGCTTTGTTGGCTTCCCTGCGGATGCTTCAGAGCACGAGCAGAGGTACGAGGGTGGGAGCAGCTCTCCTGCCTGCTCACCCCTCGCAGCGAGCACTGCAGGGTCACCCCAGGAGCAGGGCCAGGGCCGCGAAGGCAGCTGGTGTCGCGGCGAGGACACAGCACGCGAAGGCTGCACATCCCCGAGACACAAACACGGCTCACAGACAAAAAATAAAAAAGATATTTTAGGGCAAGTTTCTTGCAAGGTGTCTGAAGATGCGGACACAGCCAAGCAAGCCAGCGGCTCTCTGCAGTAACCTTGTCAAGCCAAGCTCCCTTTTCTCCCATGAGCAAACAGATCTCTCTTTCAGGTCCCATCTGTACGTACAATGCACTGCCAATGTGATTTTGACAAGCTGACTGACATGGCTTTTGAAGCTGCGCAACACCTTTTATCTGTGCGTGTGCATGTTGAATGCAGCCATCCTTCACACTGAAAGAAAATAAATACGTATCATCATTCATTGCCACTGTTTTGACAAATATTACATAGAACAAAGAAGCAGGAGTTGTACTGGGAGTCCGTGTCAGGTCCTCTATCACCAGTTAAAACGTCCCCCACTAGGCCTTCTTTCAAAGAAACATCAGTCCTAACTACAACAAGCGGTAACTGTCACTATTAGGTTGGCCACCATTCGCAACTGTAAGGGGGTGGCAGAGACAAGGAAAACAGAAGTCAGCATTATGCCACTGGTCAGGGTTTTCATTTTTATTATGTGTAGTTCTTGCTCCTCTAGTCTCAAAATGAACTGAAGGCAACTTTAAAACACATGGAGTACAGGGCAAAAAAAGATGATTCAAATGTATGGACAGATTAGATTCTGTACGAGCAACCGACAAGAACTATTCAAATCAGGAAAATAAATTCCTGTAAAGGGTTATCATCTAGGTCTATTGAATCAGGAATGGCATGGAGTAAATACATAACAACTGTTACTGCTTTTTCCAGTGCAGAAAATAAAGGTCATCAAAGGAAATCAGAAGGATGGATATTCAAACAACAAAAGAACGCACTTTTTCCACAAAACTCATAGGTAAATTGTACAATTCACTACACAAGACAGGTCAAAATTTTACACAGATGCAAAAACCAGCTAGGTAACTTCACAGAAGACAGTTGTATGGACACAAAGTCTCTGTACCCGGCCCAGCAAGCTCCTGAGTTGCAGATTCACAGCAAGTGAGGGTCTGTACTGGGAAAGCACAACTATAAGCTTACTGGTGCTTAAACCCTTTCCTAAGAGGCAGCTACTGCCCACTGCCAGTGACAGGGCACCGTGCCATCTGGACATGTCATCTGATACTTTGTGGATGCTCCTAACCACTGTGGACAAAGCCTTTCGCACATAAAACTTCATGCTGTCCTGTCTCAACCTGGTGACATACAGCTATAAATTAATTCTAAAAATTGTCACTGCCTGCATTAACCTTTTCTCTCTCTCTCCCCCTCTGGTAAAGTCTGCTCCGTATTTCTTTTTCACTCCTTTTCTCAAAAAGTCAATATTTGAAGCTTTAACTATCTCTCGTTTTCTTCGCATCAAAAAGTTCAATTGTATAATTACGCTAAAATCCTGACAAGGGACTTGTTAAGAACTGAGCAGTACATCTATAAGTAAGCTGATATAACAATACAGGCAGCTTCACACACATCTGTTTCTACAATACATCTCAGCACAGAGCCTTACCAGACCAAATGCCTCAAATCACAGTTGCAACGAACACCTCAAGACCCTGCAGGACTTGTTAGATTGTATTACCACCAGGAAGTCTGAGTACAAATCTCTGACCTAAATTAATACATCATTAAGCAACAGGAATCAAGTTGACACACCAGAAAGTAGGACCGAGCCATTTCAGAAATATGGATGGGGTTTGGAGCTGATGTAATTAAGGTGAGGAGTCAGATCAGTGAGACAAAGAGACGCTAAGCACCAGCTAAGGCTGAAGAGTCTAATTCCAAAATGAAAAAGGAAACTACTAGAAATACAGAAAAAGCAGAATTTGTCCATGTGGTAATGAAAGATAACATGAAAAAATTAAGAAAAAATTCCATTTTCAAACAGCAGCTTCTCAGAATGCTCTGAAGACCGGGATGTTTTATCACAACCATAAACCCAGTACCACAGCAACAGTCTTCAGAATTCTCACAGCATACCACCAGTGAAGAACAGCAATCAAGAAATCCTAAATAGTAGACTGCATACAAGGGTGTAAAATAGACTATTCCTTTCATCATACTGCATACAAGGGTGTAAAATAGACTATTGCTTTCATCATACTCCTTTTAGCTGCACATCTGGGCATAGCACCCATCCGTGGGTCCACTCAAAGCGACAATGAAGAGGATGGGGCTTTGCATCGGTATGACGAGTTTGGATTTATGAAGACAACTGCAGTGTCCCAGAGAGCTTCAACACAGTCAGAGCTCTGCTTGATGCAACGCAAATCACAGAATCACAGAATAGTAGGGGTTGGAAGGGACCTCTGTGGGTCATCTAGTCCAACCTATTTCAATTAACATATGTTTGAAATGAAAACAGCTATCCTATTTCTAACTTACAAATACCAAACACACATTAGTAAAGAGGAACTGAAATCTGCAATGCCCCACTACTTTGTAAATCTCCAGCCATACTGTTTATAACATCCCTTGGATATCTGCCACAAACCAGCCAGGTTATGACTCTCCAATTTATACAAGCCTCTATAGGTAAGAATTTGTAGCATCTTCCTAGTCATCTGCAGATTTGCCTTCGATTACACCTTTAAGACAGGACAGTAATGACTGAAACCTGCTCCAGTTAGATGATGATTATAGGTGTGCTCTTCATCCCGACGCGCAGCAGATTCCACAAAGGGTCTGCCCCAGCATCGGCACTGGGGATTGCACCGGGACCACTGGCAACAGGTGAGCATAAACCTCAACAGTGACAGCAAGCAAGACACAGGAGTTCTTACAACTTCTGCTGTTTTGCACATCCACTCTGCCCAGTATCTCTCTGATTATCTTTCAGGACAGTCATCTTCCAGCTTTCACAAGCACAGATTTCACATAAAGAGATTCAAAAGGAATGAAGGAAGAAAGGGCAAAATATGGTAACATTATTATCCAAGTATTTTTAATGCAAATGGGTGTGACTGCAAGGGGGGAGGGAGAGAAAACTACAGGAAACCTGCTTGAGGAAAACCAGCAGTAGAACTAAAGACATATTTTTTTATTATTTATACCATTTAAACAAATGCCTGAATGGGCCAAGTGGAAAAAATAACCATCAGTAAGAATCTCAGAAAGTGGCAGCTATGCAAAGCAGAAACCAACCACAGGTTGCCAGAAGGTATAATAAAAGAGCAGCATCATGTTCAGGGTGTGTTTGTTTTGAAATTCAGAGCTGGGAGCATGGGTGGACACTACCAAAAATCCCCACTCACACGTTAAACTTTTCTCCTGCCTGGCTGATTTAACCTATTTGGGGACAATTACCTGGCACAGGTGAAGGATTACAGTTCAGATTACAAACAAATAGAGTCCATTTGTGGAGAAATAATCTATTAAAAAGGGGATGTTTTAGATAAGCCATTTTAATTTGCCTTCATTTACCTAACAACATTCTGATGGCTACAAAAGGCTTTTCTTAGGAAAGATGAGAAGAAATCAGCAAGGCCAGCAAAGTCCAAAACCTCAAAAGGATTCATCTTTTTACAGCTTCTAGACCTCACCCTGCAAAACATTTCAGTACTTGGGTCTTCTGTGCTTAATGGGTGGGTCAGGGCTCTGCTATTGTAATTTCAACCAAAGAAAGCAAACTTGTGTTTCAGAAGAGCAGCTTTCTGACTTGTATCAGCATTGCCATCTCCTTCCTTGCAGCTGGTCAGTCACAGGCAAGTTGAAATGGCCAAGAAAAACCAAACTGAAGCCCGCGGGCCGCATGTTAGCGAGGCACTCTGCCTGCTCCGGATCAGATCCAGGCTCGGGATGCAACATTCCACCGTGCCTTCCACCCCTGCGCAGCAACTCACATTCTGTAACATTTCAGCATGCACTTCTTTCCTTGCCCTTTTCTGGCCAGCTTTACTGCAAGACCTGTTTATTCCAGCTGAGCTATTTTTACCAATTTTCAGTCTCTTCCCTTTGCTCTTTTATTTGCTATCCATGTTTTTTCCATTCCTTTGAGTAGATGGGAACTAATCCCTTTGTGGGTGGTTTGCAAGAGGTCTGTTGGGCTTGTCCTCATGCCTGATTTTTTATTTATCTGTCTTTAATCTTGCCTGGCTATGTATTTTATTTGGCAGTTTTATACAGAGATTCGGTTTTAGTGTTTTGTGTCTGTTTTAATTCAGGCCATAGATGTCTCACAACAGGCAACTTAATAAATGAGCTAAAATACATAAGGATGCCATTCAAATGGTTTCACACTGCACATGGGCAAGAATAAAGTTGTTGCAACAAAGCGTTTCAGTGATAAACAAATAAACAGGCCCAGACAAGAGGTAAACATCCAAAGGCGCCATTATCTAATGCTTTTAATTCGAAAGGACCCTGGAGCGCTTTATTATATAGATTTATAAAAGGGTGGTCATAAAATAGATTAACGTTCTAAAAGACCCAGCATGCTATCTGTACTAGAGTTTGTCATATACTTGTTTCAACAGCTTTTTGATGTCAGATGCTTTGACATCCTTGTGACTGAGAGATCCTGCCTTGGTCTCTTCCGCTCTGTAGCTTGACTCGATCTCTAACTGCTGGGATCCTTCACTGATGAAAACCCTGCAAAACTGGGGAGGCGAACAAAGAGCTTCTGCTGCAGCTCAGCCTCAGCAATAGCCTGTCTCCAGTGACAGATCAGCTCCAGCTACCTGCAACACAGCGTGCTACCACTGTAAACATGCAGTGGCTCTTGCCAGCAGAAAAATCTATCAGTGCCGGTGGTAACAACACAGAGGAGCAGGGCAGCCAAATCCCATTCCTTAGCACGGCCATTATGAAGCATCTGGGCTCCACATTTGTACCACCTCCAGCAAAACATGGCAATGAGCATATTCTACAGCTGCTGCTCAGGTAACTTCCACCTGAGGGCCAAACATAACTTGCTGGTACAGGTTACCTATTTAATTTTATTGCTTCTGGAAAGTACATGGCTGTAGTGTCCCACACAAAATCCAGTCATGTGGCAGAGGAGGAGCCAAAGCACACAATTTTCTCGTAACATTTGAGTAAGATATCTGCTCATCCAGGTAGAAAGCTTGGGCATCGCTGGTCTAGATAAACCGCACCCCTCCTCACTAGCTGTGAGAAATGTGGTATAAAATGCCAGGCTGATCTCTTGGAGTGACGCTCACTGCTTCCACTGACAATGACAAGAAGTGACAGGAAATTTCAAAACAGCATCCAGAGTTATTAGCTTGCTAATTACCACCCAAAAATGAATACAAAGTGGTGTGCAGCCTTCCGTCAAGCAATTACGTGACTGTCATGATTAGAGCTGTTCCAAAAATTTTCAGCTGATCAAATATCCTCAATAAAAAGCCTCTTATTTTCAATTTAAACTACCACTGGCCCACAGAAATGGAAAATCTGTCTTCAATTTTATTTCAAGGTTTTTGTTTTCAAGGTTTTCCCTTCCTTCTTATCCCAATCAGTGAATGAAGAAAGCAGCAGAACACTTTATTTAAGCAAAATTACACAGATTAAGAGTGAGCAAAATGACTTTTGAAAATCATATTTTAAGTGAAAAAGTTAAAATACTTTCAATTTGTAAAAAAGCCCAAATACAAAGTTGTTATTATCACCAGACTAGATTAATATTTTACATAACCTAACATGCTCTACTGAAACCTGTGCTGTGTGCATGACTGTTTAAAAAATAACAACACATCTTTTGCTATTGAGGAAAATTACGAAAGAAAAATTCAATTTCACAAGAATGGTAGCTAAATCTATACTGATAGAAGTTACCCACAAGTGCCACAACACACTACAATGGAACTGTCATTGCTAAAGAACAACTGTAAAAATGATTTGGAAAACCAACCACCATCACATTGGATAATGAACCCAAAAAGCACCCTCCGCAACTACCTGGAAGTATAAAGGGCATTTTAAAAGACATTCTTCCCCATTTTTAAAGCCTCCTCTACAGTTCACTCACCTTCTGTAAGGCATTATATGGGCCTCTGCCTCATTCTGGCAATACAAGGGCTTTAAAATGCAGCCTTAAGGGTGATCTATTTAACAGCAGCAACTGTTTACTCAATAAATTTGCTCCCAATGTGTATTGAAAACTCACCTCTGCTGACACTCATGATAAAAAGTTAACACCACAGAGTTAGCATTGTGAAGAGAAAAGATTACATGGTTTTGTTGCTTTCACAACCAAAAGAATCTCTTTGCTCATAAATACAACAGTTAATTCCCTTATACCTGCTTAAACCCACTGGAGATACCATGTTGGACAGATGATATAGGAGAACTAACCTACATTAAACTAAAAACCCCTGATTACTGGTGAGGATTGATTGATTTTCCAGACTGAAGTGGTATTTGCAGTACCGGTGAGGATACAGTAAGTTTGCTGATAAACTGTCTGCATTTCTCAAGTGATTCTGGAGTTAATTGACAATAAGAAACTTCATTCAACACATTATCTGACTTTCTTCTAGCTTTCACGCCTACCCAAGGGAGTCACACTACCATGCTTCAGATTCAATTAAATGCCTGTGATTCTCAGTCTTAATAATCACTGCAGCATATAAGTACGTCATAGAATTTTTTTAGAACAGTTTACAAGTCAGGCTCAACAGGACAGGTTAGATCTAACATCCATAATGTTATCATCAACAACACTGAACTCAATTACTAAAACCTCCCATTAACATGAATCGTGTTATACGTCCTCTGGGCACAATCTGCATCGTTACGACTGTTCTGAAGCTCTGAACAGGTGATTTCTAAGCTGACAAACCAACTGAATCACAATGAGCTGGATGTAAAGCACAAAAATCTCCTTACTCCAACTGCTATATACCTGCAGTCTCAAGTTTTGAAGTTAACTATGTTGTCCATCAAGGAATCCCTTCAAGACCAGCTAGATATATATCACAAAAACACTGCATTGGTGCCCACATGCTGTGGAGCCAAATATTACTCACAATCAAACTCTGAAGATGAATCATGAAAATTTATTTCAAAATTGTGTTGTGAAATCAAATCCCCAGAAAAATGTCAAGGTTAGAGTCACAAAAACAAATGCTTTAAGACCAAGAAGTACTGGCTACCTGCATAGAATTATAGCGTCTGAGCATTTAATGAAAATTAATTAATTCATCTTCACAGTTCCAAAGACAGAAAAATGATTACTACCATTACGCAGAAAATGAGAAATACATCCCGGTTATGGTTAAAAGCTCAGTAAAAAAACCCCAACCCTGCACAGCAACATTCAGCTGCCTCAGCCACAGGACTTCACTGTTCTTCATGCCCTTCACTGCATGCTTATTGATTTCCACAACAAGCAACACAGAGGTTGTTAAGCAACTTTCCCTCATCCACAGGCCCCACCCAGGCACTGAAGAGAAGAGAATTCCAAGGAGTCAAAAAAATGTATGTGGTCAGGTAATCGAAAACTGAATCACAGTATGTGTGCAGCAACACATTCAACGAAATGAACTGACACGGTAAATCAGCTGTAGGTAATGCTGACATTTCATAACTTCTGATAGCTTAATCTTTCTCTCTTATACACAATGGCTGTCTGACAAATTGCTCAAGCTTTACAAAAGAAATAGGAAAAACCTACATGTTGCTCCTGACATCCATCATCAATCCACAAAACAATGAGCAGGACTGATATCTACTGTCTGCATTTAACTAACAGCTATTAAAGTTGTCATCTCTGGTTTGGATCACTCATTACAGAGGAGAGAGATATTTTGACCACTTCTGATAGCTGTTTATGAATCAAGGGGAATTCAGGACCTCCGAACCATGGGTCCAACCCCAGGGCCTGCAGCAAGTCTCACTAGAAAAGCGGCAGCAGGCCTGCCCTCTCCCTGCCTCCTGTCCCCTCTGGGGACTCCCGCGTCCTACATCCAAGCGCTCCCAAACTCCCACCCCACCGCCCAGGCTGCCCTGTTCCCCAGGGCCTGCCCATTCCCACTTCTGCGTAAATTCTCAGCTCTTTCTCTGCTACCACTTAATGTGTAATTAATTACATATTAGATCCCTACATCAAATTAGCAAAAAACACTGCTCGAATAAATGCCAGCAAAAATAATAATGGATGCTCACAGCACATAAAATTATCTATTTTTCAACAGCACAATAATACTATAGGAAAAGCTTACCATTTCTAGAGAGTGAGTAGAAATAATGCTAACAATTCAGGTGCTACTGTTATTTGCACCAGTAACTTCAAAATAAAATTTTAATAGCAAACTATTTCTAACCCTGCTAGTAGTATTAGAAAAAAACATGTAAGTAACAAGAGTGTCTCCAGTATTAAAAAGCTTTCAAGTTTCTGTCCTGAAGATTACAAACAACATCTACATGAAACTTCAAAATAACAGGTGCCCAAAAACATCAAACTTAACATCTTATAAGTCTGTGTCTTCTTATTTTCAGACAGGAGATACACTTGCAGCTACTCCTCTGTATTACAGTACAAAAGTCTCACGCTCAGAAACTACCTTGATAAAATATCTCGAGTGAAGTAACAAGATGCCCACTGCACAGCAAGAATTTTCATCTTCGGTACATATATCAAAAAGGTGTTCCTAGTTTAGTTTCAGCTGTTACTGTTATTGAGTCTTCACAACACTAAAAATGGGGAACGTGTAGGAAAGAAACACTGAAAGCACATGAACAGCCACACTAAAAACAGACGTTATTTCCTTCAAAATGAAACAGCTGAATACACAAAATATGAGGACAGAAATCTTCCTCCTTTGGTTAGTATGCGACTCGTGCCTATTCACAACAGATTTGAATAACTGTTAGTTAGAAAATAAGAATATTCATAGGTCACTACAAAAAAAAGCTACTCTCATTTAAAATAGTGTCATGTTACAGTTTGTCTCCTCTATTTGCACATTTATGGAGCTCTGTACGAACTTCTAGCTCAATATAAAACATTTGTTTTATAATTTATGAAGCTAGCTGAAAGTAAAGCACAAAACATTCAGAGACTGTATGAGGTCCCCAGATCAAATGATTTAGCTCCTCATTAGCTTACTTTCCTGTGGAACAGAACTTTTCTACAGCTGTTGTTTTTTCAGCATCTTTACTTACATTAATTTATTTTATCTGACAATATATATTACAAATCCTTACATTTTTACGTATATATGTAAAAGAAAACTTCTTTATATGGCATTTTCTAGTCAGATGAACAAGCTGAATTCCTTCAAGTCTTACAAACAAGTTTTGATTATTGTCACAATTATGCATCAAAGCCGCAGAAAGAGCAATTAAAATAAATAAGAGGTACATATGAAAATACATATGTACAGAAACAAAAGTGCATGTATTTGCCTCAAATAGTTTAGGCTCATCTGTTTTTAGAGAAGGCACCTCCATCTCCCATCTCGGGCATAAGGTGGCTCGTTGCAGCTGTTATCAGCAGCTCAGGACCTTCAGGGTGGAGAAGCGACCTACACCTGCAACTACTGACACCCACTGCCAGCCATTAAACACAGTCATCTCCAGGGCCAGCTTAATCACAACCACATCTCACTGCTTCATTCTGAGGGAACTGTACAGCAAGATGGCTGAAGGAGGACAATTTTAACACAGTGACCACACAGACTAGAACCATTACCACAACTAACCCTATGAAAATCCAGCTCCAGGTAAGGCCTTTAATAATACATAATAATGTGTCAAAGCTTAATCTGAATCTGTTTCATCAACAGAATGACTTTATGGCAGCCATAAGACATAATACCAAGGTATAATTGATTGCATAAGTATTATGTATTGAAATTACAATATTCTAGAGTCTAATTTGTTAACCTCCCTTCTGCACTTGTTTCCTCTGGAGAAAGTACTTAAAGCAGGACAAATTTTATCCTTAACAACTATTCCCATTTTGAAACACTGCTTCAAAAGACTTCTGATTTCATTCAAACAAGAACAATGTATATATATTCCAATACATATTTCTCCATAAACAACTGTTGGTTTACATTTTTATAACTTGCATAAGTATTGCTAATATTCAAGAGAGCTTATGACACGCAGACTGCTCTCCCAAGTGGAGTGCAGGGTCTAGGTTCCCTAATTAATAAAAGGACTACTAAATCTGAAGAAACCATTGAGGATGTTATTCTGGAAACAGTAATACTGGAAATGCAATGAAATTTAAATGAAACATGCAGATGATCAATGGCATTCCATGAGAAAACAGCAATTCCTACTCTAACATCTGTGATCAATAGGGTGTCTTGTGGGCAAAAGTAGAATTGCTAAGATGATCTACGTGAGAAAGCATTTATCTTATGCACCGATAAACATAACCTATGCTAACGGCTCACTTTGTACAGTAAAGCAATCTGTGCCTGTAACTGTAACATCAAATGTTCTTCCATTTCATACATTTTTAGGTCCCATTTAGGTCATGCAGTATATGCCCGACTAAAGACATTACCAGAACAAGAAGTGACAGGTACTCTCAAACTGCAGCCTTTCTTAGCCATTTAGTCCTCTGCATACTTTTTAGACACCTTCTTTCAAGGAACCACATTTTGAGCATCCATTCCCTACAATAAATGTAACTCCTTCCACAGCAACACCGTTTATTAATTAATCAGGCATTTAACATTATCACTTCTGTGCAGCAGCAGAACACACAGCTTCATCATATGCTCCCAGAACAGTTCTGAACTGAGGAGCAAGATATTTGTGTGTTACCAAGCTCAAGAAATACTTCACAGGACCAAATCGGAATTAAGGGAGGGGAAAGAATAAGGGATAGGATCCCTTTTCCTTACGATAGTCCTAACATAAAGGCCTGTTTGCATCCCTTGTAAACTAAGCTCTCTAGTATGCAATCGAACACTCCTTTTACCAATAGCAGAGCACCAGAAAGCTGTCTCATTGTATCCATCCTCAAAACAGCCTTGTGAGATAGTTTCATGTGTGCACCCTTTAAAGATAAGGTCACTCCTCAAGAAAGGTCATCATTAGGGTAGCTAGAGATTACAAACATCTCTTTATTTTTAGTATTTTGCAATTGAATAATTAAGCCTACCTATCTGAGTCTCCTTCCTACCTTTCTTTTTTTCCACTGACATAATTCTCTGTTGTGTCTCTACGTGAAAAATTACCTTGATTCATTCCTTTTGGTGGAATCACATTTGCTGTGAAACTCAACTTCCTCTAGCTCTTTTCAGGTTAAAGGCTTGAGGGCTGTCTCTTCTCTGGGTGGAAGAACCCTCTGTTTTTCTTTTTTCCATCTTACTGATGAATTTCTTCTTCAACAGGCTGAAACACTCCCTCTTTCTCAACTTCTCCAACACCTCTTGCACATCCCTATGCTTGGCTCCCTCTCCAGAACACTACTCGACATTAACTTCTGGAGGTCACCATACTGCCAATAATCAGCCTTCAGTTGCGTCTTCTGCTACGAGCCATTACCCTCTCCGGAAACCATATCTGTGGAACTGACTGCTGCCTTCTGCCGACTGTCACTGAATGCCAGATCCCCTGCCACGTTTGCTCGCTTCACAAAAGCCCGTGTCATTCTCAGCTTGGACATTATTTCTGAGATTGGCTCTACTCCAGCCACGCCTGCCCCTCCTGCACACGTGCAGGTACATGGATGCACCTACCCTAGGCAGCGATGACCTGCTGCTGCAGGTTTCCTCACAGCCCTGCCTTGTCTCTCCTTGACAAACAGCCACTTGCCATTTTCTCATTCTACACACAGATGAGCCAACTCAGTAATCAGAGCACTGCTCTCTCGTGATACAATTTTGTCCAGAGGTTAGATCTTTCACTGTCTATATTTAGCAGTTTTTTTATTACTCTGTTTTAAGCAGGGCTGCAGATTTCTAAAGCTTGCAACAGACTCATGCTCTGCAGCTTCTCCTAAAACTCCTTTCCAAGGGGCATGGCTTGTGCTATCTAAACAGTTTCTTTTCCTCTTCAGCTTAGTGACAATTTTCATTGCTAAATTCTGCTTCTCTTCTGAAGTTACCCTCACATCCAACAGCTTTGACTTTCTTCTGCATTTTAATTATCTCTGCCTATAATTCCTCATGAGGATTTTGACTGCACTCTCCAATTGCCTGACTACTTGGAATATCATCTGGATTTATCCTCAGAAAAATGTTCTCTGCCTCCTCTAGTACATCAGTTTGTTCCCTCATTTTAGCCAAACTTGAATGGCTTCTCTCCACACTTTTGCATGTTTAGCACTTCCTGCCTGCCTTCAAGAATTGTGTTTTTTGATGTTGCTCCAAGAGTTTAGGTGCAAAGGATTTCACATAGATTTACAAACAGATATCGGAGAATCACTGAATGGTTAGGTTTGGAAGGAACCTCTGGAAAGTTCAAGTTCCCTGCTCAAGTAGAGACACAGAGTTGGTTGCCCAGGACCATGTTCAGGTGGCTTTTGAATATTTTCAAGGATGAAGACTACACAACCTCTCTGGGCAACCGAAACCAGTTGCCCTCACAATGAAAAAGTGTTTCCTAATGTTCAGATGGAACCTCCTGTGGTTTAGTTTGTGCCCACTGCCTCTGTCACTGGGCACTAGTGAAGAGAGCCTGCCTCCATCTTCTTTGCACCCTCCCTTCAGGTATTTATACACATTAATAAGATCCTTTTGAGCCTTCTCTTCAGGCTGAACAATCCCAGCTCTCTCGGCCTTTCCTCATACATGAGGTGCTCCAGTCCCTTCATCATCCTTGTGGCCCTTCCTTGAATTCTCCAGTATGTCCATGTCTCTCTTGTACTGCGGAGCCCCCCAGAACTGGACACAGTACCCAAGGTGTGGACTCCCCAGTGCTGCACAGAGGGGAAGGATCACCTCCCTCAACCTGCTGGCAATACTTCTCTTAACGCAGCCGAGGACAACATTTGCTACCTTTGCTGCAAGGGCTCATTGCTTGCTAATCTACAACCTGGCATCCACCAGGACCCCCAGGTCCTTCTCTGCAAAGCTGCTTTCCAGTTGGGTGGCCCCCAGCATATATTGCTGAATGGGGTTCTTCCTCCCCAAGTGCAGGATTTTGCACTTCTTGTTGAACTTCATGAGTTTCCTGTCAGTGCATTGCCAAGGTCCCTCTGGATGGCAGCGTGACCCTCTGGCGTATCAGCCACTCCTTTCAGTTTGGAGTCATTTGCAAACTTGCCGAGAGTAAACTCTGTCCCATCATTCAGAACATTAATGAAGATGTCAAATAGGACTGGACCCAGTATTGATCCCTGGGGTACACCACTAGTCACTGGCCTCCAACTAGACTTTGTCCCACTGATTACCACCCTCTGGGCCCAGCCATTCAGCCACCTTGCAACCCACTTTATGTCTGCTTATCCAGCCTCTACTTCAACAGCTTGTCTATGAGAATCTTGTGAGAGACAGTGTTGTCTGCTGTCTGCAGAGAGCAACCAAAACTGCCACATCACGCTCCACCAATGCACATCTTCTACCAACCTGAGAACCCTGGTGTTAATCAGGGCAAGTGGTGTGAACTGCTTCCAGCCAGAGTGTCCCTTTTAAATTGCAATTTCACTACATTCCACCCAGGCTAAACAGAGCTGTATCTTCTTCATTAGTGAAGTCATGTATGTAATGTTCATTTCCTTAAATGCAAAAAATTGAGGAATATATAAGGCTACTGTTATCCAATATGCTAATTTGTCAAACAATTCTAGAACTGGAACACCACAATTCTATTCTGAAAACTCAAAAACAGCTCTTCTTTTTGAAAATTCACAAAAAATGCCCCAATTCAACTTCATTTTTTTACTTCCTACAACATTTTCATTATACAAGTGGATTGCTTCTCTTTAAAGAAGCTCCTAATGGAAAGAGAATACTGAGAACTCCTGCAGAAGTTCACACACATTCATAAAAGATTGCTATCAGAGCAGAGATGCTGGCTGCCCAAGGACAAGTGCATATAAAATTTCTTTTGTCTGTCCTGCTACATTCTACCTATACTTGACAAGCAATTACTTGGTGCTTTATGTTCAATTACATTGTGAAATGTTTATGGTTGTAATGAGTATCTTATCTGTTCAGACTATCTGTAATTTGATGAATTCCTCTGGGAATTGTTTAAACCTAGGCAGTGTCCTTAATGATTATTATGGCTCAGAAATGCTATCATAAAACCTGATTTCTCCACTATTCAGAAGCCCAGTATGTATGTCTGTGTACACAACGCCTTCAGAATTACAAACTGAGTTGTGCTCTTCCTTATTCAGAAGGTGCTTATATTCCAAGCTTAGGTATCAACTGTCAGTAGTAATTTCACCTGTTCACTACATCTATAGGTCCTCATCATTAAACTTTCGTTAAAGAAAATGCATTGATTTCCCTTGAACACTCAAATTACCATGCTGAACAACAGCTCCTATCCAGAGCAACAGCATATCTTCGCCCCAATTCAAAAGGCACGAAATGCTCCTTAGGTGTATCATTATCTTAAAATATGCATGTTATCATTCAACACTCGAAAATTAATAAAAGCTTAGGCTTCATTTCTGATAAAGCTGAACTTGATTTCACTTCAGACTTTTTTTTGAGTAGAATTATCTTAACACCAGAACTGTAGCCACGTCTTATAGCACAGTAAAATGTAAAACTGCATTGATGATCTGCTTGCAAATTTAATTAGTTTCGTTTCAAAGCTGACAATACTGTTCTCATGTCATATATTCCTTTTTTACCCAGCCTTGAGGGATGATTTTCTAGATGCTTATTAAACCAAAACAGAAAAACTGTAATTGAAAATTTTCCTGAGCAGGTGACCTGTCCTTTGCAGGAAACACACTGTGTACACATGACTTAAAAAAGCAACTTTCAAGAAGCACATGAATGTGGCATTGCCAACTCTCATTACTCAACTACAGTTGTAGCGATATTGGACAGTTTGCTTCAAAGCCACCTGACTGTGTAAGAACAAATATAATCCTGTACCGTAGTAAGACAAGAGTGCACTGAGCGGCCAACCCCCCTGAACTTGGAGAGCTCACAGAAAGTCTGGGATTCTGAGGCAATTGAGAAAGACAGACAGACAGAGAGGAAGGGCCAAATATCTGTGGAACCAGAAGCTGAGTGTGGCTGGAAAAATCAATATCACAAAGAAAAGATAAAAGACACATTGAAAGCGATCACACTTCTTAGAGTAAACAAACTATACAGAAGGTGTGCCAGTACAGTTTAGGCCATACCTTGGGGTTTGCAAACTGATATAGCGCAGAGAAATGAGAAGCAGCACGACTGCTATTTGTCACTTAAGGGAAGAGGATCAATCCCTTCTGACTGCCAGCTCAATTTATTTTCTTTATTAATTCTCTTAAGAGAAGGCTAAGCCAGACACTTCTTGCATGCCACACAGCATATTTAAGCTTCATCAAAAGTTTAAAAGACTGGCAAGAAAAAGTCTAACAAAGAGGCTTAAAATGTATTTTGGCTCTTTTAATACTTGTTTTAAGAAATTAAAGCACTCGGGCACCAAGTGCAGAGCAGACAGTTCAAGAAGGTATAATAAGTAGTCTACATGAAATCCCAAAGTATTTTTCCTTTCTGAAAAGAAGCAGTCACAAAAGCCTGGCACTATTAGTCACAATACAAAAGTTAACAGAGCCAGCCCAGTCAGGCACAGGACCTATTCTCCTACAAGTCACTTCCCACAGAAGTACTAATTCTGCCTCTCTCTGCAGCGCTATTTTTCTGTAGCCTTAATAGTTTAAGGACAGAGGAAGGGTATGGTTTGTAGACAGATTTAGCATTGTATCAGCTAGCAGGGTTGTAAAAACTAGGCAAGCATTCATAAATACAAGTCCTTCTTTCAGAACCTCGTATGCCCAAAAGCTTGTCTATCTTCTCCAATTATACCAGCTTGCTTTAACAAAAAGACAATAATTCTGACAGCAAACCTTGTCCTGTCTTCTGCAGGCAGTGGCTGAAAAGCAGGAGAGAAGATTTGCAGTACCACTGCAGTTTACATCAGTGTATGCCATGTACCACTGAGGCTTCTACAGCGAAAAGCACCATTATGGTACTGCTCTACCTCAAGATTTCTTAAGTGTTCACCAGTAACACTGTTCCAGCCATGTCTGAAGGCAATGACTGATACAAGGTATCCATGTTGTCAAAACTCACATGCTGACTTGTTTTTTCTGTCCAGGAATCATAACAAAAATCACATTTAAGGTTCAAATGCCAGTTACAATTAAAACAAAGTGTTTTTTTAAAAAAAGGTTTTCCTATAATTTTCTACATTCTTACCAGTAACACTACAAACCAAGAAACACTACTGAAAAGGTTTATTTGTTGGGGTTTTTTTAAATTTATTTTCTATGCAAGCAACAGACTTCTGGTAAGAATCTACTCTGTCAGAATTGCTCAGAACTTTTACATACAAGCTCAGAAAGCTGGACAGAATAAGGAATAGCTCTCTTTTTAAAACAGGTAAATTTGTAACCTTCTTCCACTCTAAAACAAAACAAAACCAAGAACTGTGCAGAGAATTCCATAACTAATGTAGTATGAAAAGCAATATTTAGTGAATATTTTTAAACGACAGCATCCCTTTGAAAAGCTGTAACTAAAAATAATTCATTTGACAGTCCAGCTGAGATATGTTGATGTCCCTATCTACTTCTAAATCCTGTGCTAAATAAAACAGTGTGGTTTTTGCAGCTGTAGTCATGCACTTACGACACTCAAATAATGTCAAATGTAAATAAATGAGCAATTTACTTTATGTTTACAGCAAAAAACTCTATGCATACTCAATAATGCTTTCAGCATGTTACTGAATTCACTGCATTAGAATCTGCATATTCTTGTACTACTTTTTCATGCTTCAGTCCAGCAATTAGCATACTGAATCTTATTAAATATATCAGAGATGTCTTTTTAGTTAGCAGAGTGAAAAGAAAAATATACACCTGCAAAACTTTATAATAATAATCTAAGAAACATTAAGTGCCACAGAAACTGTTAGTCCATTAAAAGAAATACCTACAGCAGCACTGTCCAACCAATTTGATTTGCAGACACCCTGTAAATCTTTCACTGGAAGGGAAAAACCTTGTAAGGCTAATTGAAACCCACTGAGGATTAGTTTGGGCTTTTTTTTCTTATTATCTTTCACAGATCCCCTTGAAAATCTCTTCCCAGAAACCTCAGGATGGACGAGAGGCTGAAAGCCAGTGTCTCCATGGTATCATAAAAAAAATATTCAGCCTGGCATGCTTCAGAGCCTACTTGTCACACTGGGTGAACCCCTGACCTTGCTGAAGTGACCAGATATTATTCATTTAACCCTTCATTTATCACAGAAATAATAAAACTCATAAAAGGAATGTGCTCATTTACTTTTCTAACACTGTTTCCCAGTGTAGCCAAGGCAAGTCACGTTTGGTCAAAATCAGACTTCTAAATCTCACTCTTTAATATCTGCACAGCATTGCATTTACACACGCAGGGGACGGGAAGGTATTTCAGGCCACCGCATCCCTGCTCCCTGGCTGCTAATTCACATGTGGTGGTACAATGGCACATCTTCCTGCCTTCTAACCTTTTTGCCAAACTTAAGAAAGCAACCTGCTGAACACCAGGCTCTGCCAGTTAATTCTCACAGATCAAGGGAAATGCTCCAAAGCTGAACTGAACCATGAGCCTCTGCAGCCATTCACTCCTGCTCCATCCATTACCTACCCTCACAGGGACACTTCCCATCCCACCCCTATGAAACACGCCGTAGCTGCACAACTGCTGCACAACATACATCTCTCCTTCCTTATACATCAAAGTTGCTTCTGCCTTTGATAAGTGCCCATTTAAATTTTCATTTTTAGAATGCTGAGCCTTACATAAATGAGATTCAGAATTGTAAATGCAATGCCAAAGTTAAAAAAAAGATCAGTCACAAAATGCAGTATTTTCACCTCTTGCTACAGAATAAATGGAATACGCTTATTTCAACACCTGTAGTTCTCCTTTGAAATCACACAAAAAAAAAAAGTTGTTCACTAAAATGATACAGCAGCCACTTCCTAGCTGCAAATTCCAAAAACTAACCTTGATGCAATTGTAAAAACACAAGTGTGGCTCACACTACAAAGCATTTCATTCTCAATTATTGTTCAATGCGATGAGTCATGCAAGTCCACCACACTGCAATATGTGTGTCAGTAATTCAGTCCTGGGGATTCTTCATTCTTATTTGTTCTGATATGCTACAGGCATGCTATTACAGTCAAAAAAGGAGCTGTGTGCCAAAAGAACGTTTCAGTGAATCTCTTCAGCAATCACAAAAACATCACAAAAAACCATCACTAGCAACCACCTTCATGACCCACTTAAAAACAGTCTCACGTTCTTTCCAAAAGCACAGTGCTGCCGCATTAGCTTTTCCAGATTTCACCCTAAAACTGAAATACAATGTACTGCCTTGCCCACAGCATATTATTAATTATACCCCAAATGAAAAGCATTTAGCTTCTGTATTTTCACCTCTTCCACTCTGTTCATTACAACATTTCATGCTTTATAATTGAATGCATGCTAATATTAAAGCAGCAATGTATGTCAGAAAAGCAATAAACTTGACTTGTCGCCCTAGCTTTATCCCAGAGAAAAATATGTAGAGGTACAGATCACTATTTCTGGGAACAAGACAACATGATCTGCTCCTAGAACTGGTCAGTGAAACACACAGGCTCTTAAAGTTTTATGTCAATCACATCCCTTTGGGCACATTCTGTGCAACAAATGTAGCTTTAGTCAGACACATATACCAGGACATGCTTGCAGAATAAGCATTTTCCATTCAGTAACAGGGTACACGGAAGAGACAAAGTTGTTGTCAGCTTTCCTTTTTAGAAAGAGAATGGGAAAACAGAATATTTATTACTTCTTATGCAAATATTAGCAATAAGCTGTGCTGTTCAACATTTTCTTTCTTTTAAAGAAATTTTCAACAGACAGATTCAGAAGGAAAGGTGTTTTCTAAGGAAAAAATCTTATTGTCCCTTCAACTATATACCTTTAACAACTAACAAATCCTGTATTACAGTTCATTCCTACCAAAATCAGTAGGATTCTCCTATAAAAGGATTACATCCAGTAAGCCCGGTGAAGAGTGTTGTATAACACACCACCTTGTAAGGATGAACTTTCATCCATACCAATGCTCAAAAAAATATGCCAGCAGGAAAATCTGATAGCAGCCACAGACTCATCACAGAAAGCTAGATGCACTAAAGCCATTTCTCTTCTTCCTTCAGTACGACCCCAGCATACCAGCTTTGTAGTCTCATACAGAGAAATGAATTGGCAGTCTCTATTCCAGTCATTCACACATTTTCTGCTATCAGAAAGATTATTTACAGAAACACAACTCTTTATTAATGACAAGCTTAACCTAGCACATTTTAATTGCCCAAATTAAGAAAAAAAAATTCAAACAGAACATTTTCCTTTCGCTTGAGAGTCTCTCTCATGCCAATCACCATCAGGTGAAAGGATGTGCAAACAGCACAGCTCAATCCACACAGCAACAATGCGGTGACCCAGAAAAAGAATCTAATGGCCAACTGAGTAAACAAAGCAAAACTAGCCAAAACCAAAGGGCAGCACGCACGTCAGCATCCTCCCCACTTAACTGGGACATACTTAAACCTAGTCACGTATTTCCACGTTCTGCAGCAAGACTTCACGTTCCCATAAACAGCACTTCCTCCACTGTTTCCAAAACACATATTTTGCAAAAGGAGAAAAATAGGTGACCAAGTTCATGGAAAAGTTAAAGAAAACATGGAGAAATAAAAAGTGATCATTATATCACACATTTCAAAAATAAAATACAATTTGCAATTGAAAATTATACTGATAATTAGAGATGGTTCAAAACAAAGCGCTGGATTCCAACATCATTCTTTCCCTTGGGAAAAGCTGGCTGTAATTTTTTGAATGAACCTGATGCAAGTATATACATGAATTTGTCTCTTGTTTATAAATTTAAAAGTCTATATAATTTACAATACACCCACACACCTGCATATAGACAAAGCATGTGGAAACAATTATTTAAGGCTAAATATTTATCCTCTACTCCCTTTTTTCCTTAAAAAGAGGACTGTTATTAATGCTAACACAAGAACAAAAACCATCCACCTCTAAATCTTTGGTGTGACTTATGTCAAAAGGGCAACATATATTAGAGTCCAACGAGTAAGTAGCACAAAAGGCAAGAAAAATCCCACTGTACCTTCGCTTTTAATTTCAGTACATACAATAGCATTCCACCCACTACCTAAGAGCAAAGCTTTGATTTGGACAGGTTATTTTCAAAGAGCACATCCAAACGCAGTCTGGCTAAAAAGTAGAAACAAATCAAGTCCTCACACCTGTCCAAGACACTCTGTATGCTACTGAGCATCATCTGCACTTTCCATGAAGCATTATGCAGAGGAAGAAACGGGTGCCAGGAAGATGCTAAAGCACAGCTGAAATACCAGCTTTTACCAACACATTTATCCCCTTCAGAAAAAATAAATGGAGAAGTTTTTGTATCATTGTAGTCCAGACGATGCCTTGCACTCTGAAGTTACAGTATTTTACTGCAGGGCATCTTAACATTATTCTGAGGAGTCCCACTTGCCCCTTCTTCTAACAAAATTAAAAGCTTTCCCAGAGATGACAGCTATCCCCTGCCACAGGCCATTACAGTTTGTAACTTCGAAAAAACTGACACACTTCAGTCAAGCTCCTCTACCACTTCCCTGCCTTTCCATCAGTCTTCCAAGCAGACTTTAGTACTGTTCAACTATCACAACTTTTAACTCCCTTAACGCACGTTTACTGAATTTGCCTGGAAACTGGGAGGTGCTGGGGAATGAAGGAGAAAATAGGCCAAACCAAAACCAGACCCATTTCCAGAGAACCTCCCCACCACCAGCCTCATGTGCTTGAATTTACTAGAAAGACTCAAATAGATCCCCAATTGCATTTGGATTAGTCCTGAGCCTCCTTCATACCATCCCACCAAATTTCAAGCAGAAATACTACCAAAAAAAAAAAAAAAAA